>OIZR01000057.1_pt1 | contig 94427 bp, 86 predicted proteins | sample 1588591 | NCBI WGS metagenome assembly OIZR01 (sample SAMN03283249) | human gut metagenome | biome: human-associated habitat; material: feces | host: Homo sapiens | place: USA | collected 2013 | reverse complement strand
ATGGAATCGAGGTGTCTTTCTTTTATGCAAAATCACGAACTTGCTCATTTATAGTTTCTCAATTATAACACTGCCGTATCGCCTTCTCAATTCATCTTTGATTCCTTTTCGCACGATCGGCAATTTTATTTTTGACAATTTCTTTCATTTCAGTCGGGATATGATATAATCATTTTGCGAAATGTTGTCCAAAAAAATGATACAGAAAGAAGGATCATATATTTATGAAAACAAATTCAAAAAAATGGTTGAAACGCCTGGGAATCTTCCTCGGAACTCTGATACTGATCGTAGTCGGCTATGTTGTTTATGTATTTTCCAGTTACTATCGTCTGGAAGACAAGCAAAAACTGACGATCACCGGAAAATCTACAGAAAAGGCAAAAACCAGAAAAAGTTACCGCATCATATCTGGAAATATCGGTTTCGGCGCATACAGTGACGACTATTCTTTCTTTATGGACGGTGGAAAAGAAAGCCGTGCCCGTTCCAAAGATGCCGTCATTGAAAATGTCAGCGGCTATGCAGAAGCTGTAGCTCAATTAAACCCGGATTTTATGCTGTTCCAGGAAGTGGATATTGACGGAACAAGAAGTTATCATGTGGATGAACGCAAATTATTGCTTTCACAGACACTTTCAACCGATAACACCTCACGAAATTACACATTTGCTCAGAACTATGACAGCCCTTATCTGTTCTATCCGATTCTGGAGCCACACGGAAAGAACAAATCCGGTATGCTTACAGTTTCTAACATGAAGATCACGGAATCCATCAGACGCTCTTTACCGATCGAGGATGGATTTATGAAGCTGCTGGATCTGGATCGCTGCTATAACGTCAACCGGATTCCAACAGAAAACGGAAAGGAACTTGTCCTGTACAATCTGCATCTTTCCGCTTATACATCTGATCCGAGCACCGCCGACAATCAGCTGCGGATGCTGTTTGAGGATATGAAAAAAGAATATGACGCTGGAAATTATATTATTGCGGGCGGTGATTTCAATAAAGATCTGCTTGGAAATTCTGCTGAGATTTTTGGTCACAAGGAATTAGAAGACAACTGGGCAAAACCGATATCCAAAGAACTGATTCCTGATTTCATGCAGTTGATCGCACCGTTTGATGAGAAAAATCCGGTACCGTCCTGCCGAAACGCAGATCAGCCTTACAGCGAATCTGATTTTGTTGTAACAGTAGATGGTTTTCTGGTGTCTGATAATGTGACTGTAGAAGATGCACTGGTTCTGGATACCGGTTTTAAATGGAGTGATCATAATCCGGTTTATATGGATTTTGTTTTAGAGTAAAAAAGTACAGGCTGATGTTTTGCAAAGAACACCAGCCTGTATTTCTATTCATAATGTGTTTTTACATATTCATCCATCGCATCTGCGATCATTTTCGAATACTTCACCGCCTCTACCACGGTCTTTGCGCCGGTCACTACATCTCCGGATGCGAAAATCCCCGGCATGGTGGTCTCTCCATTTGCATCTGTCTTGAGCAATCCCCGATCATCTACCTGCAGCTCTTTATCCCGGTTCACGATCCGATCCTGTGGTCCCTGAGAAATCGAAATAATGATACTGTCAGCCGGAACAAGCCTGGCAGTCTCTTCTTTTTTCACCAGTTTTCCATCTTCGGTCCATTCCACATCACAGATAATGGCTCCTTCATCCCGGATTTCAATGGCCGTCTGCAGATATTCGAACTCTACTCCGTCCAGTTTTGCATACTCCACCTCTTTTGGGGATGCCGCCGGAATTTCTGTGATGGAATAGACGGTTACATGCCGGGAGCCTTTACGAATTGCCGTTCTTGCCACATCCATTGCCGCATTCCCCGCACCGATGACAAGTACCCGTTCTCCCAGATCATAGACATCCGGATTGTTCAGATAATTGATTCCGTAGTGCACATTTCCAAATGTTTCTCCCGGTATATGCAGCTGATACGGTCTCCAGGTTCCTGTTCCGATAAATACGGCATGATATCCGTCTCTTAAAAGATCTTCCACACCTGTGGAACCACCCAGCGCAAAATTGGGCCTAAATAAGATACCCAGCTCTTTCATTTTTACATAATAGCGGTCTAAAATGGACTTTGGCAGACGAAATTCAGGAATCCCATAACGCATGATTCCTCCGATCTTCTCTTTCACCTCAAAAATCGTCACTTTATATCCTCTGCACGCCATCAAAATAGCGATTGTGATTCCTGCCGGACCCGCGCCGACAACTGCGATCCGTTTGCCGTTTTTCGGAAGCTGCTCCAGCTTCATCCGGTCAAAGCAGGTATCTGAAATATAATTTTCAATCGAAGAAATATGCACCGGTTCTCCTTTTATGCCTTTCACACAATGCCCTTCACACTGTTTTTCGTGGTCACAGACCAGAGAACAGATGACGGACAGCGGATTGTTGGCAAACACCATTTCTGCCGCCTCCGGCATCTCTCCTTGCAGCAGCATCTGGATCATCACAGGAATCGGGGTATGGATCGGACACCCTTCCTGACATCTCGGTTTTTTACAATTTAAGCATCTTTTTGCTTCATCAATGACATGCAGTCCCATTGTTATTACAACTCCTTACTTTACGATCTGTTATCCGGATAGATGATTTGTATTTTTATGCACAATAACAATTTATCACACAAAAAAAGAAAGTCAACAATCGTTATTTTGTTGACTTTCCTGTTATTTTATTCACTTATTGAAAATCTCATAATCTGCATTTAAAATCTTCATATCCGAACGATTTCACGATCTCACATTCTCCACTTTCGTGTTCCCACACAATATCCGGAAGACGCATTCCATTGAATGTATTATTTTTTACAGTCGTATAGATCGCCATATCTCCAAATGTGAGTCTGTCTCCCACTTTCAGTGGCCGATCAAAAGAATAACTTCCGATCACATCTCCTGCCAGACAGGTCGGACCGCCAAGCAGATACGTATATTCTTTTTCCTTCGCCTCTCCAGAATCAAACAGAGGCGGGCGATACGGCATCTCGATCACATCCGGCATATGACACGCTGCAGAGACATCCAGTACCGCAATATCATTATGCACAATATCTTCCACTGTTGTGATCAGATGTCCCGCGTTCAAAGCCACTGCTTCCCCCGGCTCCAGATAAATCTGAACCTGATAGGTATCCTGAATATGGCGGATACAAGAGATCAGCAGTTCCCTGTCATAATCCGCTCTTGTAATATGGTGACCACCGCCAAAATTCACCCATTTTAACTGTTTCATCCACTTGCCGAATTTTTCTTCCACTGCTTTCAATGTGATCTCCAGCGCATCTGCATTCTGCTCGCAGAGTGTATGAAAATGCAGTCCCTCTACATAAGATGGCAGTGTTTCCGGAAATTCAGATGCCAGAATCCCCAGTCTGGATCCCGGTGCGCACGGATTGTAGATTGCATGTTCTTCCTGAGTGGAGCACTCTGGATTTACACGGATCCCCACACTTTTTCCGGCGTTTGCAGCGCGTTCCCCAAACTTTTCAAGCTGAGAAAAAGAATTGAATACCAGATGCTCACAATTTGCCAGCACTTCTTCAAATTCATCTTCCCGATATGCCGGAGAAAATATATGATTTTCTTTGCCCATACATTCTTTTCCGAGTTTTGCTTCATATAGTCCACTGGCTGTTGTTCCATCCAGATACTCTCCGATGAGAGGATAACAGGAATACATAGAAAATGCTTTCTGTGCCAGCAGAATCTTACATCCGCTCTGCTGTCGGATTTCCTGTAAGATCTGCAGATTCTTTTTCATTTCTGACTCCATGATGACATAGCATGGAGTCCTTAATTCTTCTCTTTTCATTTCTGATGTCCGTTTCTTAATCTACCATCTGAGGGTTTTCTACCACTTTCCATGGAAGTCCAAACTCATTGAGGGCATCCATAAACGGATCCGGATCAAACTCTTCGATATTGTAAACACCGTCTTTGTCCCATGTCTTTGTCATGAGCATCATAGCTCCGATCATCGCCGGAACACCTGTTGTGTAGGCAACCGCCTGTGATCCCACTTCTTTGTAGCACTCTTCATGATCACATACATTGTAGATATAGATCGTCTTCTCTTTTCCGTCTTTCTTTCCTGTGAAAATACATCCGATATTGGTCTTTCCTTTTGTTCTTGGACCAAGGGATGCCGGATCCGGAAGAACGGCTTTCAAAAACTGCAGCGGCACAATTTCTTTGCCTTCATACATGATCGGCTCAATGGATGTCATCCCTACATTTTCCAGACATTTCAAGTGTGTCAGATAGCTCTGGCCAAATGTCATAAAGAAACGGATTCTCTTGATCCCCGGAATATTCAATGCCAGAGATTCGATTTCTTCGTGATGAAGCAGATACATATCTTTCATTCCCACTTCCGGGAAATCATATTCTCTTTTGATCTCCATTGGTTCTGTCTCTACCCAGTGTCCGTCTTCCCAATAAGATCCTTTTGCAGAAACCTCGCGGATGTTGATCTCCGGATTGAAGTTCGTTGCAAACGGATAGCCGTGATCTCCTCCATTGCAGTCCAGAATATCGATATAATTAATCTCGTCAAAATAATGTTTCAGCGCATATGCAGAGAATACTCCTGTTACTCCCGGATCAAATCCACTTCCCAACAACGCTGTAATTCCTGCTTTTTCGTATTTTTCACGGTATGCCCACTGCCATTTGTACTCAAATTTTGCAGTATCTTCCGGTTCATAATTTGCAGTGTCTACATAATCCACTCCTGTCGCAAGGCAGGCATCCATAATTGTAAGATCCTGATATGGAAGCGCCAGATTCAGTACCACATCCGGTTTTTCCCTTTCGATCAGTGCGATCAATTCTTCTGTGTTGTCAGCATCCACCTGTGCTGTTGTAATCGTTCCATTATAAGAATCCTGCAGTTTTTCTTTCAGCGCCTCGCATTTTGAAACCGTACGGCTGGCAATACAGATCGCATCAAATACTTTACTGTTCTGACAACATTTGTGTACAGCTACACTTGCAACTCCGCCACATCCAACAATCAATACTTTTCCCATTTTTTATCTCCTTCTTTCTTGTTTTTTCTTCTATTAAACTTGCAGTGCAAGTAAAAATTCTCTGATAATCTTTCCGGCTACTGCTGTGGAAACTCCACTTGGATCATAAACCGGACTCAGTTCATTCACATCACATCCGACCACGTTGACTCCCTGTGCTGTCTGGATCACAGCATTCATCAGTTCCACAAATGTGACACCGCCCGCCTCCGGAGTTCCTGTTCCCGGAAATACAGACGGATCCAGCACATCCAGATCCAGTGTGATGTATACCGGTTTTCCCTGCAGTTTCTCAATTACTTCTGCCAGTCCGTCAAGATTGAACTTATGCATCTTCACATGCCCTTCTCTTGCCCAGCGAAACTCTTCTCTGTCACCGGATCGGATTCCAAACTGATAGATCCTGTCATCTCCCAAAAGCTCCCAACATCTTCTCAGTACACAGGCATGAGAATATTGAACGCCCAGATAATCTTCTCTTAAATCTGCATGTGCATCAAAGTGGATGATATGCAGATCCGGATATTTCTCTGCTGCTGCACGGACACTTCCCAGTGTCACCAGATGCTCTCCGCCGATCATAAACGGGATTTTCCCGCTGCTTAAAATAATCTCGGTACAATCCTGAATCTCAGCCAGCACTTTTTCCGTATCTCCGATCGGCAGCTCCAGATCTCCACTGTCAAAAATCTTATAATCCGTCAGATCTTTTCCCTGATACGGACTGTAAGTTTCCAGTCCATAAGACTCATTGCGAATTGCCTGACTTCCAAATCTTGCCCCCGGACGATAGGAAGTCGTGGAATCAAAAGGTGCACCGAACAACACGATCTCTGATTCATTATACTCCGCATCACATCCGATGAACGTCATTACATTTTTATTCAACATCTTTTACAAGCTCCTCCACATACGCCGGTAGTGCAAAGACTCCGTGGTGCACTCTCGGCAGATAATATTTTGTATGAATCCCCCGCAGATTCCAGGAAACTCCATCCAGGTCATTGAGCGGGTGATACTTTTTAGACGCAAATCCAAACAGCCAGTGTCCTGACGGATAGGAAGGGATATGCGCCTGATAAATCTTACTGATCGGGAATGATTCAATAATTCTTTTGTGCATTCTCTGACATTGGAATGCCTCTTCTGTATAAAACGGACTCTCATGCTGATTGATCATGATCCCATCCTCATGAAGCGCATTGTAACAGTTGCCGTAAAATTCCTTTGTAAACAATCCCTCCGCAGGACCAAACGGATTTGGTGAATCGATCAGAATCAGGTCATATACATCAGATCTGGAACGCACAAACCGCAGTCCGTCTTCGTTATAGATCGTCACACGCGCATCATCCAGACTGCTGGCGATCTGCGGGAAATACTTCCGGCAGACTTCCACCAGAAGCGGGTCTACCTCTACTACATCAATCTTCTGGATGGTGTTATACTTTGCAAGTTCTCTCACGCATCCCCCGTCGCCTCCGCCGATAACCAGAACATTCTCCACTTTTGGATGCACTGCCATCGGAACGTGCGCCATCATCTCATGATAGATAAATTCATCCTTTTCTGTCAGCATCAGATCGCCGTCTGTCACCAGGATCTTTCCAAATTCTTTTGATTCGAGAACATCGATTCGCTGAAACTCGCTCTGCGCACTAAACAGCTGCTTGTCCACACGGATCGACAACTTCACATTGTCCGTGTGTTCATCTGAAAACCACATTTCCATTGTCTTTTCCCCCTTATACCAGAACATTCAAATATTCGATCGCAGCATCCTCTGGTCCGGTCATAGAACATCCTTTTTCTTTTGCATAGAGAATATATTCGATCACATCTTTTGTGATCTTTTCTCCCGGCGCCAAGATTGGAATTCCCGGTGGGTAGCACATCACAAACTCACTGCAGATTCTGCCTTCAGACTCCCGGATCGGCACTGCCTCTTTTTCTGCATAGAAAGAATCCTGCGGACTCATGATCACTTCCGGTTCGATGTATTCCTGACTGAGCATACCGGTCTTATCTTTCTGATATCTTCTCTTCACTTCTGCAAGGGCGCTCACCAAGCGCTCAATCTCCTGAATCCGGTCTCCGATAGACAGATATGCCAGAATATTCCCGATATCTCCAAATTCGATCTGAATATCATACTCATCCCGCAGAATATCATAGACCTCAATTCCCGCAAGACCAATCTCCAGCGTATGGATGGACAGCTTCGTTGTATCAAAATCATAAATACTGTCTCCATTGATCAGCTCTTTTGAAAATGCATAATATCCTCCGATCCGATTGATCTCTTCTCTTGCATAATCCGCCAGCGCCGCCACTCTTGCAAAAGATTCCCTGCCGCGCAACACCAGATTTCTTCTGGAAATATCCAGACTGGACAGCAAAAGATAGGAACCGCTGGTGGTCTGCGTCAGGTTGATGATCTGTCTCACATAACCCGCGTGCATGGACGGACCTACAAGCAAAAAGGAACTCTGCGTGAGACTTCCGCCTGATTTGTGCATACTCACAGATGCCATATCTGCCCCTGCCTCCATTGCCGAAACCGGCAGATTCTCTCCAAAATAAAAATGTGTTCCATGGGCTTCATCTACCAGAACCTTCATACCGTGAGCGTGTGCTTTTTTCACGATAGAACGTAAATCAGAACAAATTCCGTAATATGTCGGATTGTTCACAAATACAGCCACAGCATCCGGATGTTTCTGGATCGCCAGTTCTACCTGCGATACTTTCATTCCCAGAGAAATTCCCAGGTTATGATCCACATCCGGATTGACATAGATCGGAATCGCTCCGCATAACACCAATGCGTTGATCACACTGCGGTGTACGTTTCGCGGCAATATGATCTTATCCCCTTTCTTACAGCAGGAAAGTACCATCGCCTGCACCGAGGATGTCGTTCCCCCCACCATCAGAAATGCATGACTTGCATGAAATGCCTCTGCTGCCAGCTGTTCTGCATCTTTGATAACAGAAACCGGATGACACAGATTGTCGAGCGGTTTCATGGAATTGACATCAATACTGACACAGCGTTCTCCCAGTAATTCCACCAGTTCTTTATTTCCTCTTCCGTGCTTATGTCCTGGAACATCAAACGGTACGATCCGCATCCGCCGGAACCGCTCTAATGCTTCATAAATCGGAGCATTCTCCTGTGATAAATTCTTCATCTTTCTTTCACCTCGCCCTTTTTTGTCAATTCCCCTTTACTTCTGAATGTTTGTGATATAAAAAAAGCGCAGAAAAACGTACGTTACATCTACATTCTTTCTTGCGCTTGCTATGCTTCTTTATATAATGCCAATCTCCTGCTTAAGTACAGGAGCTTTGTCTTTTCTTCTAAGTATAAGCACTACAGATATAAAGGTTTTCGAGTCTATATAGCAAATATTTTACTTTTAATACTCTTATTGACCGTTTCACAAGTTGATGTGCTGTTTACGCACCGGTTATAAAGTAACCAACTTATAAAATTTAAGCTTTTAACTTAATCAATAATGCAGCTTCTACTGCGTTAAATATTTGCATGGAACTCTCAATATCCGTTCGTTCTCCATACGAATCTATTATACGTGCATGAGTTTGGAATTGCAAGGATTTTTTCCTTTATTTTCTTTCTTCTTTCCATCAGAATGTGTTATGATAACCCTAACAAATCACCCGATTTTCGGATGTCACTGGAAGGAGATCAACTTTTATGCGAAAAATACGCTGGGGCGTTCTCGGTACTGCCCACATCGCAGAGGGACAGACAATCCCGGGAATGCAGAATACCAAAAACTGCGAATTATACGCAATTGCCGGCCGTAGCCTGGAAAAAGCAAAAGAATTTCAAAACCGGTTTCATTTTAAAAAAGCCTACGGAAGCTATGACGAATTATTAGAGGACCCTGAAGTAGAAGCAGTTTATATTCCTCTGCCGAATCACCTGCACAAAGAATGGGTCTTAAAGGCAGCCGCTCACAAAAAACACATTCTCTGCGAGAAACCGATGAGCGGTTCTGCCAAAGATACAAGAGAAATGATCCAGGCATGTAAGGATGCCGGTGTGATTCTGATGGAAGCCTTTGCTTACCTGCATTCCCCGTTGATGCAGGAATTAAAACTTCAGATCGATCAGGGATTGATTGGAGATGTAAACTTTATTGAATCCACATTTTATACACCGGGATATGAAGATAATATTCGCATTCATCGGGATACTCTGGGCGGATCTCTTTACGATCTCGGATGCTATAACATCACCTTTGCATCTTATCTGCTTGGAAAAGCACCGATGTCTGCAAAAGCCGTTTCTCATTTTACAGAGGAACATATCGATGATGTCACCTGCGGATATCTTCTCTATCCTGACAATAAAAAAGCAGTCTTCTCTTGCGCGATGTTTCCACATCAGCGGGGAGACCGTTCTTTTATCTACGGTACAAAAGGAATTTTAGAAGTGCCGGTTTCTTTCAATGCACAGGGAACACAGAAATGGTATCTGATCGAAGGGGAAAAAAGAACAGCTTTCTTTATGGATATCCCGAATAATTATATGCTGGAGGTCCAACAACTTGGAGACTGCATTTTGAATGGTGAAGCACCTATTGTCAGTGCTGATTTTTCTATACAGACAGCTGAAACAATGGATATGATCCTAAAATCTTGCGGATATTAAAAGAGCAAGGAGAGAGACACTCATCAAGTGTCCCTCTCCCTGCTTTTTTGAGAGATGATCATTTTACAAATTTCCCCGCATCCGATATGTTCTCTGGCTCTGTATCATACGATGCTCTCTTTTCTTTTCACTGCGAATCTCCTGTGTTTCATGATGCCGAACAATGCAGTTTTGAAGCAGTGTCTTATTCTCTGACTTCAGCACTTCCTGCGGATATTCTCTTGCATCATCCACTGCAAGCCAAAAGCGCATCCTCTGTGCTGCAAACCAGTCCGACAATCGCGTGGCATTCAGTTTTTCTTCTGCTGAATGTTCATTGTTATAAATCTGATATTCTGAACATACCCAAACAAATATCACCGTTGTAATTGCCAAAATACATGTTCCAATCAATGCTTCCGTCATAATCGTACACTCCTTCCTCACTATTTATAGTATAATTATAGTTCTTTTTTTAATACATTTCAATATTTTCAGATAATTTAAGTTCACATTTTATTTTTTCTGTTTTTACAAGACAAACAGCCTCCTATTACGAAAGGCCATGATCCGTTATATCCAAAATCAAAAAAGAGGAAATGCCCGCCTTACGTCATTTCCTCTCTGTTTAAGCTACATCTTTCCCAGAAATTCTTTCAATTCTTCCAATGTATTTTTTCGGATATCCCAAAGCCCCTGATCTTCAATATAATATGGGGAAACCAACATCGTTCTCGCTCCGGCCAATTTTCCCGCATACAGATCAAAATATCCCTGATCTCCTATAAATAACATTTCTGCCGGATCGATCCCCCACTCTTCCATTCTTGTTCTCATGGAATGCGGCTTATCTGCATCAAAAACAACTTCGTCAAAACATTCTGACAAATGCAGGTGCTTCAGCAAGGCTTCCCCACCGCTTTTCTTTGCGTTAGAGCAGAGTACCAGATAAATCCCTTTTTCCCTCAGCTTCAGCAAAAGATCTCGCAATTCGTCATCTGGTTCCGGACCAAACGTTTCTCCAACAAGTTCCGCTCTCGCTTTTTGGAAGCGCTCCCAGAAGCGCTCTCCTTCCCATCCGATTCTTCTTGCCAGATACATAGCAAGCGTCCAGCCGTCCGATATATAGGAATATTTTTTCCTGTCCAGCCATTTTTCCGGAGATTCCAGCAATAATGCAGCCGTTCCGGAAACCGCAAACAAATCTTCGATTTTCTCAGGAAACTCTGCCTGTTTCTTCGGAAGAAATTGTCCACATTTCAGCGTTTCCGTTCCTTCCAGTATGTTGTCCATTTTTTCTTGTATCGGTTCAATCCATTCATAATAAGGCGTGTCCTGAAAAAAGTGTGTAATGATGTTCTTGTAGATGACTTTGTCCTGATATAACGTTCCATCCAAATCGAAACAGATCAATTTCGGAATTTTCTTTTGTTCATCCTGTAAAATTCTACTTTTCATCTTCTTTGCACTTCACCAATCCGAACGCTTTTCCATCCATCTGTTCTGCCTCAATACCAAACAGCTTCAAAATAGTAGGTGCTTCATCAATTAAATATCCGCCTTTTATGACTTGATTTTCAACTACATCCGGTCCACACATAATAAACGGCGGTTTGTCCCCTTTTTCCGGAAGATGACCATGCGTAGAGATGGATGCTTTGTATTCTTTCACCTCTTGAACCGGAATTGTAAGAGCATCTGCATCAACCACTTTATCAAATGCAACCCGGTCTGCCGCTTCTATTACAAAATCAAACGCACCCGTCAGATGCTTCGCGGCAGCTTCCTCTTTCGTAAACACCTGTTCAATGTACTGTGGATATTCTTTCTGGATGTTCTTCAGTTCCTGATAAACTTCCTCTCTGTCCATTTCCGGCTGCAGATAAATCTGTGCACTGAAAGAACACTGGGCCGCGTAAACTTTCCATGTCTTCACAACACCATTTTCTTCTGTGATCCATCCTTTTTTTCTAAACAAAGAATTGATATGGAACAATTCATCACAATACAGCTGTCCATGATCCCCAAGCAGAACAATATTTGTGTTTTGGATTCCGCCTTTTTCCTCTACCGCTTCCAAAACTTTTCCAATCTGCTCATCCACAAATCGGAACGCTCTGGTCAATTCTTCACTATGTACCCCCAGGCGATGCCTCTGGTGATCTACATAAGACAAATGGAGCAATAAGAGATCCGGATCCTGCTCCCTGATAATATCTGCAGCACATTGCGCTGCAAACTCATCCATCTGAGGCGTCTTCATCCATCGAAGCATATGCTTATTTCTTTCAAAAATTTCCTTTACCTGCGGACTGTTTGCCTGGTCAAACCAAGGTGTCGGATCATCCTCTTCTCTCGGCGCCCAGATTTCTCCTATGTTATAATCTGCTCCCGATGCCCCCATTACCGGCCATGTAACCGTTGCTGTTGTCAATCCGTGCTGTTTTGCATAATCGATCACTGTCGGAACCTGGATCGCATCCCGAAACCAGAACCAGTCTGCTCTGTCTTCAGCCAGCGGCTGAAATTTTTCGTTATTGATAATTCCATGCCGATCTGGCCAGCATCCTGTGGTGATCGTAGCATGGCACGGATACGTCAAAGTCGGATAGATGCAGAAAATATCTTCTACCCAGGATGCTTTCTTCATGATTTTTCCCAGATGAGGCAGCTCTTTGAGTCTTTGAATATCTGCCGTAATCAATGCATCAATTGAAATCACAAGTGTTCTATTCATTTTCCTCTACATCCTCCTTTTTGCGCCGGATCAATTCCTGTTCCAGTTCTCTCCAGTACGCAGCATGTTCTTCGCTCTGTTCTGCCTTTGGATAAATTTGGGCAGCCTCTTCAAAAAAATGTTCAATTCCTCTATGTTCTGCCTGTCCCTTTACGGTATGCATATCAAACACATAATCTGGAAATTCAAAAGATTCTCCATCTCGAATCCGTCGTTTAATTACACTGCTCAGAATACTGGCTCCGCGCTCCTTTTCACAGCTGCACAAGTACCGTACTGCCTGTACGATAAAAATTGCATAATCCGGGTTTTCCCGAGTTATTCGGGTTGCTGCATTCTGTAATGCTTCTACTACAATCGTAGCCATCGGATTTCCCATGCCGATATCCTCTGCACTGATTACCAATAATCGTTTCCACAGATACTCTGTCAGCTCTTCGCCTGTCAAAAACAATTCGTATGCTGCCCTGACTGCTTCTTCTGTCATTCCGCGTCTGATAAACTTCTGCAATCCTGAAATCACCACATCTGCCGGTTGTCCGCAAGGTGTCACAATATCGTGGTAAAGTATTTTCATTTTCCTTGTTACTCCTTTACTGAATGCCTACAGTCTGCTTCAGATTATTCAATGCTGTTTCAGCATCTACTTTATTTTCAGCAACCTCCTGCATCATAATTTTTACTGCTCCGTTTACTGCGCTGGATGTTGTAATTTCATTTGTAAATGCCGGCTCATAAAAATATTTATCGCTCTGATCAACTGCTGCTGTTAAGAAATCATGTCCATCTTTCACATAGTTTTGATATTCCTCACTGTCTACTACGGTCTGACGAATCGGTAAATATCCTGTTCCTGCTGTAACAACTGCAAGGTTTGCCTCTTTCGAAGTCATAAATTTGATCAATTCATAAGATGCATATGCTCTTTCCGGATCCCCTGTTGTATTCAGTGCTGTAATGACATGACCTGCACTTAAATTTGCAGCCGTATCTTCACTCACCTGAGGAACGGGAGCTGTTGCCCAATTCAGATCTGGATTTTTATTCGGAATATAACCGGCTTCCACACTGTCCCCAATGTACATTGGAATCTGCTCATTTGCGAATGGACCTGAGAAGAACATATCTTCTCCTGCTGTACGCCAGATTCCCGCTTCTACATTGTCTTTCCAAAGGTTCAAAACTTTCAGTGCAACATCCTCATCTTCTTTTGCAAAATAAATATTTCCATCCTGATCTGTATAACGTCCGCCATACTGTTTTACCAGAGTCATAAAACTGCCGACCAGATTATCCCAGCCAAATGCAGGAGCACCTGTAATTTCATGAATTTTTTTACTTGTTGCAATCAGTTCATCCCATGTTTTTGGAACACTCAATTTATTTTCATTGAAAAAATCTACATTATAGTATAATACTTCAGAATAGGAATGGATCGGAAGCGAGTACATTCCTTCTTTGGCATAATTAGAACCACCGTCACTAAGTCCTTCAAAGATATCATCAAAATCGCTCATTCCAACCTTCTCATCCGCAATATATGGTGCAAGATCTACCACGTACTCTGTCTGCAGGTAATCTGCCACGTATGGGCGAAGTGCCAATGTAACATCCGGTGCAGTTCCTGCTTTGATTGCTGCAATCACATTGGAATATAAATCTGCACTGCTTCCATTAAATGTCGGCACAACACTGATGTTTTTCTCTTTTCCAACAGTTTCATTAAATTCCTCTACCAAATTCTCCAACACTTCCAGATGAATTGGATTTGAGATAGAATGCCAGTATTGAAGCTCGATCGGCTCACTGATTTCTGTAACAATCTCTGTTTTCTCCTGTTTTTTTGTTTCTTCCTCTCCCTTTGAACCACATGCAGTCATTGATAATACCATAACTCCCGCAAGTAACAAACTCACAATTTTTTTCGCCATTTTCCTTCTCCTTTAATAACATATTGTTTGTGATCTATCCTTTAATTCCTCCGCGTGACACCCCTTCGATGATCTGCTTTCGGAAAATCAGGTAAAAAATAACCATCGGCATTATTACAACCGTCGCTCCTGCCATCTGCAGGTTGATCTTAGAACTTACAGCATCCTGAAAGTGGAGCAGTCCAATTGCCATCACTCTGTGATTATCATCCTTCGATACCATCAATGGCCAGATAAAAGAATTCCATTGACTGATAAATGTCAAAATCCCAATGGTTGCAATTGCATTTTTATTGATCGGCATCATCACTTTCCAAAGATAACGCCAGTCGCTACACCCATCCATCTTCGCCGCCTTATATAATACCGAGGGCGTTTGCATAAAATACTCTCTCATCATATAGATGTAAAATCCACTGGCGATCGTCGGAACGATCATTCCCTGAAACGTATTCACCCATTGCAGCCTTGAAATGGTGATAAAGTTCTGAATGATCAATAATTCTGACGGAATCATCATCGTAGCCAGGCACAGGAAAAACATAATCTTTTTCCCGTAAAACTCAAAAATTGTAAATGCATACGCAGACAAAACGGTCAGCACCAATGTCAGCAGCGTTCCAACTCCGGATACGATCAGGGAGTTTCTCAAATAGAGTCCGAATGGTGCCACTTGCATTGCTTCTGCGTAATTTGAAAATTGCGCTTCCTTCGGAAACATGATCGGTGGGATTGCCGTAGCTTCAGGTAATGTTTTCAAAGATGTTGCCAACATCCAGACAAACGGAAACACCATCAAAAACGCCCCAAAAATAAGTAAGATAATTTTTATTATTTTCGCTATTTTATTCTGCATGAGACATCTCCTTTACACATAATGAACGAAACGCTTGGAAATCCATTTTTGAAGTGCTGTCAACGCTAAGATAATCGCAAAAAATACGATTGCTGCCGCAGATGCATAATGTACCTGAGAACGATTAAAGAACATATCATAAATGTAATATACGATCGTGATCGCACTATTTCCAGGTCCTGCTCCATTGCCTCCAAACATCGAATAAACTTCATTATACGTTTTAAATGCATGAATTACAGACACAATGGCTACCATCCAAAATGTGGAGGACAGCAAAGGCATTGTAATACGGAAAAACACTCTCATTGGCGGAGTCTCGTCCACTCGTGCCGCCTGATAATATTGTTTATCAATTTTCTGCAAACCTGCCAAAAATAATACGATTTTAAACGCCAGTCCACTCCAGATTGTAAAAATCGTGACAGAAAATACAGACAAATTCGGATTCGTCAGCCACTTCTGTGCAGGAATCCCCAGAAAGCTCAAAAAGTAGTTAATATATCCATAATCTGAATGAAACAGCCAACGAAATACCAATCCAATTGCAACGGTAGACGTTACATATGGAAGGAAATAGATAGTCTGAAAAAATCCCTTTCCTTTTACCAAAGAATTGATAAATAGAGCCGTTCCCAGAGCCAGGGCAATGGTAATCGGAACTCCGACAAACACAATGATCACCGTATTGCGAATTGCCAATTGAAAGGCAGGATCATGCAGTACATATTGAAAAGAGCTCAGTCCAAATCCTTTTCCTGTGTCTGTCAAATATACATAACTCTCGTAAAACCCCATGCGAAGAGTCATAATAATCGGATAAAAGACAAACACGCAAAGAATCACGATGGCCGGAAACAAATACAAATATGCTTTTAAGCTATAATGTGTATTCCCAAGTGGATTCTCTTTTTCGGCTCTTTTTAATCTGTTCGTTCCTTTCATAAGCTCACCTCTGCTGGAATCCTCATCCCACTTTCTTCATCAAACAGATATAACAAATTGTTTTTCAGCGTCAGACCAACCTGATCTCCTGCACTTACCTTGTCCGTCACATTCAGGATTGCTCTTGTCTTCACTCCTGCCAGATGAAAGCCTACAAGAACGTCTTTTCCGCGTTGTTCTACGGTTTCTGCCGTTACATACAGATCTTTTCCAACGCCCCATGCCTCTGGTCTGATACCAACATACGCTTCTCCCTGCACCTCTGTTTTTACAGAAATGCTATATTGTTCTGATAAAAACAGATTCCCATCACGAATTGGCATATGGAAAAAGTCGATTGGCGGATTTCCAAGGAAAGATGCCACAAAACGGTTCTTTGGATTCAAATACATTTCTTGCGGAGCACATTGCTGCTGAATCACACCCTTTTTCAAAAGTACAATTTCATCTGTAATACTCATTGCTTCTTCCTGATCATGTGTGACAAAAATAGTGGTGACTCCTGTTTCAATCTGGATTCTGCGGATTTCTTCTCGCATTTCCAAACGAAGTCTTGCATCCAGATTCGAAAGTGGTTCATCCAGCAACAAAATTTCCGGTTCCTTGATCAATGCTCGTGCGATTGCCACCCTCTGCTGCTGTCCTCCTGAAAGCTGTCCTGGTTTTCTTGACAGCAATTCCTCTACCTGAACCAGCTTTGCCATTTCTTCGGTTTTTCTTTTGATCACATCCTTCTTTTCTTTGCGGTTCAAAAGTGGAAAACCAATATTCTGGGCAACGGTCATATGCGGATAGAGCGCATAGTTTTGAAACACCAGACCAATTCCTCTTTTTTCCGGCGGGAGGTCTGTCACATCTTTGTCCCCAAAAAAGATTTTTCCCTGACTTGGTTTTTGAAGTCCGGAAATCAGATACAATAACGTAGATTTTCCACAGCCGCTCGGCCCTAAAAGCCCTGTCAATTTTCCGTCCATAATGGAAAAACTCCCAGTATCGACTGCTTTTGTTCCAGAAAAATCTTTCACCAAATTTTCTAAATGCAGTTCCATTTTCTAACTCCTTTTCTTTTTTTCAGCATTTGATAATTTCATTTTAAACATTATCATTTTTTTGTCAATACCGACTACTTTTATGTAAAATCTGATACTTTTTTATCCTTTTTTGATATTTTTATCACTTTTATGATACAATTCATTTTTATAAAACCTTTTATAACTTTTTTTGTCATTTTCTTTTCCTTTTTTCCTTTATTTCTCTAAAAATTTATTTATAATATTTTCTAATCTTTACTTATTTTTTACTTTTTTCATTTTTTGTGTTAAAATATTTTCAAAATATTTTCAAAAGGAGGATGTTTATGAGTCGAAGTAAACTCAACCGATTAGATAAAATCAAAAAAATGCTGATTGCACAAACAGGAATTTCTATCAAAGAATTTTCTGCTTCTTTAAATGTATCCGAAATTACCATTCGCAGAGATTTGAATCTTCTGGAAGAGCAAGGTTTTATCCGTTTAGTGAATGGTGTTGCAATTTATCGTATGAATGAAAATACACCGTTGTATCCTGAATACAACCTCAGTTCTGAATGTACGGTTTTTCAAGATAAAAAAGAGCGTATCGGGAAAAAAGCTGCTTCTCTCATTGAATTAAATGATGTGGTAGCAATTGACAGTGGCTCAACAACAGCTTATCTTTCCCAGAATTTGTCTTATGACACTCATATGACCGTTGTTGCTTCCAGCATGAATGTACTGATTGATGTCAGCAAGCATCACAATTGTGATATCATTTGCTCCGGAGGGTATTTATATCCCAATACACAAATGTTTTATTGCCCGGAAGGGATTTCCATGATCAAACGTACCTGTATTAACAAAGCCTTCATTTCTACTGCCGGAATCAGTGAAAAACTGAATGTTACCTGCATAGCGCCTCACGAAATGGATGGCAAACGTGCACTGATGGAAAGTGCCCAAACCAAGATTCTCCTTGCAGATTCCTCCAAATTTGGAAAGATTTTTCCGACCGCATTTTCCAGAATCCAGGATTTTGACATTATCATTACCGACAATGAGCTGTCCGAAGAATGGAGAACTTATATCGAGAATGCAAATATTACACTTTACTGTGAATAATTTTTTCAATAAAAAACGATCCTTCAGAACGTTATCATACGTTTCTGAAAGATCGTTTTCTTATATTTTTATAATGCTTCTGCAATTTCTCTCGCTACATATACACCACTTGCTGATGCATGAGACAGAGAATGTGTCACTCCACTTCCGTCACCGATCACGTACAGACCTTTGTACATGGTCTCCAGATGTTCATCCAGTTCTACTTCCATATTATAGAACTTGACTTCCACACCGTAAAGCAAAGTATCATCATTGGCTGTACCCGGAGCGATCTTATCCAGTGCGTAGACCATCTCGATAATTCCATCCAGGATTCGTTTCGGAAGCACAAGGCTTAAGTCTCCCGGCTCTGCCGCAAGTGTCGGTCTGACAAATCCATCCTCAATTCTGTCATGGGTGCTTCGTCTTCCACGGATCAGGTCACCGAATCTCTGCACGATCACACCGCCGCCCAGCATATTGGACAGTCTGGCAATACTCTCTCCGTATCCGTTGCTGTCTTTAAACGGCTCTGAAAAATGCTTTGCCACAAGCAGTGCAAAGTTTGTATTTTCTGTCTGCTTTTCTGTATCTTCGTAGCTGTGTCCGTTTACAGTTACGATTCCGTTTGTATTTTCATTTACTACGATTCCGTATGGATTCATGCAGAATGTACGGACTTTATCCTCAAATTTTTCTGTACGGTATACAATCTTGCTTTCATACAGTTCATCTGTCAAATGGGAGAACACTGCTGCCGGCAGTTCTACGCGGACACCAAGATCTACACGGTTGGATTTTGTCGGGATCTTCATGTCGCGACAGACTTCTTCCATCCATTTACTTCCGCTTCTTCCTACTGAAATAATACACTTCTCGCATTCATCACGGTCTTCTCCATGTGTCACGATATAGCCGTTTTCTGTCTTCTCCAGTTTGTCCACATAGTAATTGAAACGGAATTCTACTTTATCTTTTAATTCTGCGTACAGATTTTCCAGGACTACATAGTTGATATCTGTTCCCAGATGACGGACAGATGCTTCCAACAACTTTAATTTATTCTGCAGACACAGCTTTTTGAACTTGCTTCCTGCAGTGGAATACATCTTGGTTCCTTTTCCACCGTATTCCACATTGATCTCATCCACATAGCGCATCAGATCAATGGCAGTGTCTTTTCCGATATACTCGTACAATGTTCCGCCAAAATCGTTTGTAATATTATATTTTCCATCCGAAAAAGCTCCGGCGCCTCCAAATCCATTCATGATGGCACAGGTCTTGCAGTTGATACAGCTTTTTACCTTCACTCCGTCAATCGGACATTTTCTTTTCTCCAGAGGATTTCCCGCTTCCAGAACCGCAATTTTCAGCTGCGGTGCATCTTTCACCAGCTCATATGCCGCAAAGATTCCTCCCGGGCCTGCTCCAATAATGATCACGTCATACTGACTCATATGTTTCTCCTTTCGTTACGGTCATTTTACTCTCACTGTTTCTATTATAGCCAACCATCACGAAAAAAGAAACTGTTTTCCGGATTCTTATGAAATCCTTCCGTTTTCCATCTGATATACTTTTTCCGCCACAGCCATGGTCGATTCTCTGTGGGATACTAAAATAACAGTCTTGTCTTTCCCCATTTTTTTCAGAGATCTTAAGATAATACTTTCATTCAGAGAATCCAGATTGCTGGTCGGCTCATCCAGAAGCAAAAGCGGTGCATCGTGCAGAAATGCTCTTGCCACGCCGATCCTCTGTTTTTCTCCTCCGGAAAGGGTATCTCCCAACTCTCCGACCAGCGTATCGTATCCATTTGGAAGGCTTTCTATAAATTCATGCAGAGATGCTTTTTTTGCTGCCTCTACGATTTCTTCTCTGGAAGCCCCCGGCTTTGCGATCGCAATGTTGTTGGCGATTGAATCGTGGAACAGACACGTCTCCTGTGTCACATAGCTTTCCATATCACGCAGCTCGTTTGTATTGATACCGGACAATGTTCTGTCTCCCATTCGGATCACTCCGCTGTCTACATCATAAAAACGCATCAGCAGCTTTAACAGCGTTGATTTTCCGGAACCGCTTTTTCCATGGATTCCAATCCGACTGCCTTTCGGAATCGAGATCGAATAGTCTTTTAAAATCTGTTCTTCTTCATAAGCAAAATCAATGTTTTCACAATTGATATCTGCAAATTCTGCGGTTGCCTGACCAGATACTTCTTCAATCTGCGGTTCTTCTTCCAGAAGAGATAACACACGTTCTCCGCTTGCCAGTGTCTGCATCAGATTGTTCGACAGACTGGACAGAGCAACAACCGGTCCAAAAGAACTCATCATCAGGATCGTACAGAGCAGTACTGCGTCAAATCCGATTTCCCCCTGCTGATGTAGCCACGTTGTAAGGAACAGCATTCCAAAAGAGAAAATCAGAATCAGGACATTTGTTCCTCCTCTTTGTGTTCCTTCCAGTTTCTTCATTTCTTTCTGTTTCGCATCCAGTTCCACACTTTTGCGTTCCATCTGCTCTTCCCGTTTTTCTCCGCATCCATACTGGATCGTCTCATCCAGTCCACGAAGACTGTCCAGAACGAAACTGTTCAGATCCCCGAAACGGGTACGAAATTCCATTCCTTTTTCTGAACCTCGTCTGGAATTCCACATGGGCATCAGAACTCCGATCGCAAGATATCCCACAAGGGCGAACAGACCGATCAGCACATGATATCGGAAAAAGAAAATTTCCATCATCAGGGATGTCAGGAATGCGATTGCGATCGGCGAAATCGTATGCGCATAAAATACTTCCAGAAGCTCAATATCTGTTGTGATGATCGAGATCAGATTTCCTTTGTCTCTTCCGTCCAGTTTTGCCGGACAGAGCTTTCTTAAAACCGCAAATACTTTGTGACGGATCAGTGCCAGCAACTTAAACGCAATATAATGGTTGCATGCCTGCTCTCCATAGTGCAGAATTCCGCGCAGTACCGCAATCACTGCAAGGCAGACAAACAATGTCGTCAGAGAAACTCCCTGCCATATTCCCATAATCTGCAGGATTCCAACTCCTGCCAGTACGGTGAGAAAGATCGCACAAAGATATCCTGTGACACCTAGCAGAATCGCTGCTGCCATAACGTGCATCAGGGGACGGATCAGTCCGATCAGTTTTCCCATAATCTGTATTCCACTTCTTCGCTTCATGCTCTTCCCTCCCTTACCTGACACAATTCCTGCTGTTTCTGATACATATTTGCATAGCTTCCTGCTTTTTTCATAAGTTCTCCATGTGTGCCGCTCTCTGTAATCTGACCGTTTTCCAACATATAAATCTGATCCGATGCCACCACATTTGCAAGCCGGTGAGAGATGAACAGAATCGTTTTCGTCTTTGCCAGCTCCCGGATCACTTCCATGATCTGATCCTCACTTTCCACATCAATATTGGACGCTGCCTCATCAAAAATATACATTGGCGTATCATGTAAAAGTGCTCTTGCAATAGCAAGACGCTGTCTTTGTCCGCCGGAAAAATTACTTCCCTGTTCTTCCAGCATCGTGTCCAGACCATTTTGCATCTGAAGAAATTCATACAGATTGACCTGCCTGAGCGCTGCTTCCATCTGCTCTCTCGACACAGATGGATCCGCCATTTTCAGGTTTTCTTCTACCGTTCCCTTGAACAGATAACTGTTATGTCTCACCAAGGTGATCTTATCCATCAGACTGGACTCTTTAATCTCCTGAATCGGTACATTATTGATCTGGATCTGTCCCGAAAATGTACGATTCTTCCCTGTCAAAAGTGCCGCAATGGTACTTTTTCCACAACCGGACAGACCCACCAGAGAGACAAATTTTCCGGATGGTATGGTCAGCGAAATATCCCGTAATACCTTTCGCTCCGGCTCATAGGAAAATTCCACATGCTGCAGTGTGACGTCCATCTGTTCGCCCTCAATCTCGTGCTCTCCCCGTTTTGGCTCTTCCATATCCAGAATCTTAAAAATCTTGTCACTTGCCGACATTCCGTTCATGGCAATGTGGAAGAAAGAACCCAGCAAACGCAGTGGAATGAAAAATTCAGATGCAAGCAAAATAATCGTAAACGCCCCTGCGAGTGATACATTTCCTGCCAGATACTCTTTGACAGTCACAATCATTCCAATTGCTGCTCCGCCATATGCTACAATATCCATCACACTGACAGAATTAAGCTGCATAGTGAGTACTTTCATCGTGATCTTACGAAACCGCTCTGATTCGTCGTCCATTTCTTTGGCTTTTTGCTCATCTGCCTGATAAATCTTTAAGGTTGTGAGTCCTTGCAGGTTCTCTAAGAAACTGTCACCAAGTTCTGTATAGATTCCCCAGTATTTGCTCAGCAGTTTCTTTGCGAATTTCTGTACTGCCACGATCGACATCGGAATCAGCGGTACACATACAAGAAGCACAATACATGCCTTGATGCTGATCGGTGACAATACCGCAAACAATGTGATCGGTGCAAGCAGACTGTAGAACAGCTGCGGAAGATATCTCCCATAATAAATCTCCAGCTGCTCGACTCCTTCCGCAGACACCTGAACCACCTCGGAAGTAGATACCTTTTCTTTATAGGCCGCTCCCAAACGCAGCAGCTTCTCATAAATCTGCTTTCTTAAAACCGTCTTTACATCCGCACTTGCCCGATAAGAGGCATATGCAGCTCCTTTTTCGCACAGAAAACGCGCACAGATTGCCAGGATCACAATTCCTGCCGTTTGCAGCATCACCTGCTGATCCAATGTTTTTTCAAACAGCTGCTGGATCATATTTCCTGCCGCAAACACTGCTGCGATCTGAAACAGCAGTGCGATCCACTGCCAGAAAATATTAGCTCCGATATATTTTCCCGAGCCCTTCAACAGCTTGAGTAGTCTCGTCTTAATCATATGTTTCTTTCCTTCCCATTCTCTTTTTTTCTTTTGCAGAAGTGATCACGTGCCGGATTGCCATGATTGGATGATAAAATAACATTCTCGGTCCGGCAAACCGCATCACATTTCGAATTTCTTCTCTCATCTGCGGCTTGTAACAATGTACCCTGCAGTTACTGCAGAATGTCTTTGTCTCCATAAACGGACATTTATCCACACGCATTGCGGCATAGTCTCTGAGTTTTTCACACTCGTCGCACAGTTCCTTGTGTTTTTCCACAGTTTTATGTTTTTTCCGACAATAAAGGTGGATCATCAAATCTACGATCTGCTTTTCTTTTTCCCGTTTGTTCTGCACTTGCTGACTCTTTTTTATATCTTTCATTTAAGCCGCCTCAATTCTGATCGTCTTGATTTTTGTAAAGAAATATACATATTTAAAAAGGATCAGCAGAAGAATAAAAATACGCCCCGGCAGATTGCTCATCATAAAAAATGCACACATCAGCATTGCGGATGCCGGAAGCAGAATACACAGCTTTGTCTTCAATGTCATGGCACGTTCCTTTACAAAGCTGTCCAGATGATTTTTATAAATCCTGGTTCCCATAAACCACTTGTGAAATCTTTCTGATCCTCTTGCAAAACAAAAAGATGCCACCAGCAAAAATGGAGTTGTCGGCAAAATCGGCAGGACTACCCCCACCGCTCCGATTCCAAGACATAAAAACGCTGCTGCCAGCCATAACATTTTCAATGGTTTTTTTCTCATACGCTCTCCTTTTCTCACTTCTGTCAAAAGTTTTTATCATCTACTCTTTAGTAGTCTTGACTAACAAAATGATGCTACCATAATTGATAATTGTTTTCAAGTAGATTTTCGCAGGAAATCAGAAGAACTTTCTGTGAATTTGCTGTTCAAAAGAAAAATCCATGATATGATAAGGAACAAGTGTAGAAAATAATTTGATTTGACAGGGTGATTTTATGGATAAATTTGAAAGACGATGGGTTCGACGTGAATTTAATAAAACAAACGGTATGATCTTTCTTTACAAGATCTTATTTGGCCAACTTACTTTTTTAATCATGATGGTGATGTACCGTCTGCTTCCGGTTGACGAGAATTTTAATGACGGCGCCGTATGGTATCTGATCTCCGGATTTCTCTGCCTCGGAATCTTTGTCATATGGCGCAGACCTTCCTTTTTCCGTACCCGGATTTTTCCGGTACATTCCCATATGAGCCTGGGGAAATTTCTCGGCTTTTTCGGAATTTTTATGATTGCACAGAATGCTTCTTCTGTACTTTATGTTTTTATGGAAATGGGAGCTCAACACTTCGGATTTACATTTGCGCGTTCTCTGGAAGCTGCTACAGGGGGCTCTGTTACGCTTTCCATGCTCTTATATTCTGGATTTGCCGCTCCGCTGATCGAAGAGTTTATTTTTCGCGGCGCGGTACTAAAGACATTGGAGCCTTTCGGCAAGTGGTTCGCCCTTCTGGCGTCCTCACTTGCCTTTGCCCTGATGCACGGAAACTTCGCACAGATCCCATTCGCAATGGCTGCCGGACTCATCCTTGGTTATATTGCCATGGAATATTCCATCTGGTACAGTCTCCTTCTGCATATTTCAAACAACCTGATCCTGGGAGATATGCTGCCCTGGCTTGCCGGACTGATGCCGCAAAACAGTGGAAATATCCTGTACAATGTGATCACTAATCTGCTCGTCATCCTCGGAATTGTGCTCCTGCTTCGGAAATACCGCTCCATTCCTGGCATCTGCAGCAGTGAGTCTCACAATACTGGGAAACTGTTATTTTTATATTTTACTTCCATTTTTGGAATTTTATTTACACTGTCCTGTATCTGGAACGGATTTGCCGGGATCAGTCCGCTGTAGTGTTTCTTTTTAATAACTCTACCACATACCGCTGAGCTTTTTCCCCGTATAAAAAGACATCGTACAGATTTCCGTTCTGACTTTCCCTCTCTTCTGCCCGGATGCCGAGCGCTTCTCCTTTTTCTGTCAGAAAGGTTCTGCTGTATCCGTTCCAGAACTTCTGCTCCAGATATCCTTCTGCCAGAAGTTCTTCGGTGATGGATTTGATCGTCAGACGCTTCATCGTCTTTTCATCCCGCAGTCCGTTGATGGATGCCACAAATTCGCTGATTGTCGTCTCCGGAACAAAATCAATCTGCTGTTCCATTTCCTCTGTCAGATGAAATTCCTCTTTTCTTCCTTTTTTTGCCCGCTCTGTCAACGGAATTTCTGAAGCATCACCATTTATCTCCACTTTCTTGTATGCCGCCTTATCTCCATTCGTAATATCACGAATGCAGTATAAAAATGCCTCCCCATACTGTTCCAGTTTTCTGGCGCCCATGCCGTTGACCGTCAGCATTTCTTCTTTTGTGAGAGGGATTTTCACGCACATATCATGAAGCGTCTTATCAGATGCCACCATATACGGCGGAATGGATTTTTCTTTTGCCAGTTCGCTGCGCAGCTTTCGGAGTTCTTCAAACAGATGCTGCGCTTTTTCACTCAGGTCTCCCAGTCCTTTCACACCTCGCCTTGCAGATGTTTTCTGTACTTCCGCTTTTCTGTATGCGATCACAAACGGATCCGTCCCTTGAAGCAATTGTTCTGATGTATCTGTGAGCTTCAGTAATGCGTATTTATCTTTTGTCTGGCACAGATAGCCTCGCTCCAGCATCGCCTGAATGATCTCTTTGATGCGTTCCTGTCCGATTTTGCTTTGTTTTCCATAACAAAGATTGTCGTTCATCCGGTAATTCCGGATTTTTGCAGTATTTTCGCCAAGCAGCGTGCCTGCGATCATGTTCACCCCGAATCTCTGCCCGGACTCACGGACGCATTCAATCACATCTGCTGCCGCTTCTGTTGCGTCCATCTCTTCCAGTTCCTCCAGACAGTTGGAGCAGTTTCCACAGGGCTCTTTTGCCTGTTCCCCAAAATAGCCGAGAATATAATTGCGCAGGCATCCCGTGGTCGTACAGTAGGTTGTCATCTTCTGAAGCCGCTCCCGATCCTGCACCTGGATATTCTGCATCTCTTCCGGTGTGTATTCTCCATAGTTTTCCTTGCTTTCCAGCAGAAACTGATTGATAACGACGTCCTGAGGCGAATAGTAAATAATGCATTCTGCCGGCTCCGAATCCCGTCCGGCTCTTCCCGCTTCCTGATAATAATTTTCCAGACTTTGGGGCATATTGTAATGCAGGACATACCGCACATTGGACTTATCGATCCCCATTCCAAACGCATTGGTTGCGATCATCACCTGGATCCGATCGTAAATAAAATCCTCCTGACTGCTCTTTCTTGCTTCATTGCCCATTCCCGCATGATATCTGCCCACGGAAAATCCCGCACTTTCCAGAAACAGGTAAAGTTCATCCACATTCTTTCTTGTGGCACAGTAAATAATTCCGCTTTCATCCGAATGTTTTTCCAGATACTCCCGGATTCTTTCTTTTTTCTCTTTTGTTCTCTGCACCTCAAAATACAGATTCTCCCGGTCAAATCCTGTCACTGCCACATAAGGATTCTGCAGCTTCAGTACTTCCCGGATGTCTGTCTGTACACGCTTTGTTGCCGTGGCAGTAAAGGCTGTCACGATCGGACGGACAGGAAGCTGGCGGATAAATGAAACAATCCGCACATAACTCGGTCTGAAATCCTGTCCCCACTGGGAAATGCAGTGAGCCTCATCTACAGTCACCATAGAAATTTCGGCATGACAGGCAAAATCAAGAAAACGGGGAGTCTCCAGACGCTCCGGCGCCACATAGACGATTTTGTATCGTCCCGCTTTTGCAAACTCCAAAGCCTTTGCAATCTGATTTTCCGTCAGAGAGCTGTTAATATATGCGGCATGAATCCCTGCTTCGTTCAATGCTTTTACCTGATCCATCATCAGAGAAATTAACGGTGAGATTACAATGGTGATTCCCGAAAGCATCAGCGCCGGCACCTGATAGCAAAGAGATTTTCCGGCTCCGGTCGGCATAATGGCAAGCGCATCTCTTCCCGCCAAAATCTGATCGATGATCTCCTCCTGTCCCGGACGAAATGAATCGTATCCAAAATATGTTTTTAAAATCTGTAGTTTTTCCGCTTCCACTGCCAGATATCCTCTCTTTCTAAATTCCAAGCTTCTTTCGCACTTGCTCTCTTCTCTCATAAAACTCCTGATAGAACGCCTGGTCATCTGCCGCCTCATATGGAGTCTGATAAAACAACCGAAGGATATACGTCGTAAGGATCTGGATATTCTCTTTTTCCAGTTCTATCATTGCTTCTTCACAGGTTAACAAAAACTGATGCCAATCTGAAATATATTTTTCGTAGGATTTCAAGTTCGGAATTCCAAGCCATTTTTTCACTTTCACTTTTCCGCGGTTCTCTTTTCTACATTCTTTTGTCAGAAGAAAATATCGAAATCCCTCTTCTTCATACAGCCTTCCCAGCGGAAACAGTCTGCAGATTCCGGTGCGGAAGGTATGAATCCTGCATCTTCCATTCTCATCCAGAAACGGACAGGCATCAGTCTTTGCATCCATTTTCAAATTAGGAAGGATCATACCATCCACTACATTTAACTCGATCTCCTGATTCAGAAGACCGGCAAAATCCTTCCCGGTTGCCTGTTTCAAATGAAACAGATCAATGGGATCCAGAATAATAGATTTCCCCATTCCGCGACAGCATGCCGAACAGCCCTGGCAATCATAACAGTCCGCTTTTACCATGTCGTTGGAAGTATATAATTTTCCATCTGAAATCTCATTTAAATCTACATTACGCCTCATACAAGCTCCTTTATCATCTAAAATATTTCTAACCAGTTTATTTTAACACGCTTTTTATGGACTGGACAACAGCAACTATTTCTCCGTCATTTTTGCCAATTTTATATCCACTTCTCCACTTTTTTATTGCAATATGATACAATACAAAAACAAACAACCTAACAAAGGAGGGCACACTATATGAATCACCTGAATTCTATTTATCAGCGTCTGCAGTCTAATTACAGCGATTGTGATATCACATACGCTCCCGGGCTTTTGACTGTAAAGTGCAAAAACGGTGAAATCCGGGCAGACGGTTTTCGTACCTGCTTTCTCGAAGATGGAAAGACCGTACAGGAGTTTTTGAAAAAAAACGATGATGATCTCTATGAAGAAATGGAACGATTTATCCTTTATCTGCAGGAAGGCGGAGCAAATCTGGAGACAGAGTCACTTCCAACAGAATCAGAAGAATCGGCGGAAGATGCTGTATCCGATACAGTAAAATCCCCGACTGGATTCTCTTCAAATACAGCAGAGCCCGTCAAACCGCCTTGTAAATGGCCGGCACTCCTTTCCGGTATTGTGATCATTTTGTACAGTCTCCTCGGACTGTTTATGACACTGTTTTATATGGGGGATGCCCCTTCTGTCGGGATTGCACTGGGAATTGTGATGCATGTGAGCATTCTTCTGGCAGGTATCGCCTTGCTGGTTTGTCGTGCTCCAAAGCTGCCGGAACATTCCCGTCCTGTCATTTGTATCCAGGAGCGGATTTTTGTTTCTGTTTTAGCGTTTATTGTATGGCCACCGGCACTTTTTCTTTTGTTGATCGCTTTCGGATACTGCGTCCAGCCTCCTCTGGATGTTTCATTTGGTCTGATCATGTTTCTGATTGGACTGGGACTTCTCATCTGCGGGATCTGGATGCTGCTGGCCGGAAAAAACCGCAGATTGTACGTTTTTGAAAACGGAAGTCTGACTTATATGACAAGCTGGGGACGCAAACGTGAACTTCTTCCCGGACAGCGATTTTCCCTCCGCTTCGGAGCCAATGACTCCATTCAGTTTTTAAATGCGGACAAAAAGAAAATTTTCTCGATCGAATACAATATGCGCGGCGTAGACAAACTGGCGAACTGGATCGAATCCAGAGAGATTCCGCTTGAGATAACAAAGCTAAAAGAACAACAGATTCAGCAGGAAGAAGGAATCGAACCTGTCATTCAATGGCGGGAAGAATATACAACCAGACTTCACAGCCACCTGAAAGAAATCCGACTTGGGAAATGGCTGGTACTGGCGCTCTTCTGGACCGGCAGTATCATTCCGCTTTTCCTTTTCACCACAGGAGCCTTGAAGTTCAGCCAGACCATCTACCTGATGGCAGCTTCTCCCCTTCCATTGATTGTATATTATCTGGCGTTTGCGCCTGTCCTGACACTAAACGGAAAGCAAAAAGGCGCCACTGCAGAATGGCAGTCTCACCATATCCGCATTTCTCTCCCTCTGGTTTTGCTTCCTGCATTGTGGCTGATGTCAGTATTTCACTACGGTCTAGAGCAAGTACTGATTATGGAAGAAAAATGGTACACACTGGCATTCTGGTTTGGACTTGGCGCAATCTTTATCATCGCCTTTGTTCTTCGCACTCCAAAACGTCTGCGTGGAGAAGGGCTTTTCATGATCGGTCTGTCACTCCTGTTGGTGGCAGAACCGATGGTGTATGCCGGTAATTTTGCCCTGTGTGGAGAGGAAACCCACTATCCGGCAAAAGTACTGGAACGAAATATAGAACAAGACGATGACGATGATTCTCTGGAATATTCTTTGACTGTGCAGTTGGATGACGGAACAGCTTTTGAATTTCCTGTTACCGAAGAATTGTATGAAATGGAAGAGTCCGGAACAGAATTTGTTGTATGTCAGAGAGGAAATCCATTGGGTGTGCGAATGCTGGATCTGCACTTGCCGCCGGAAAAATAGTCACAGATATTTTTATAAATGGAACTGATAAATCAAAATTACAATAAGGAGAAAAAATATGTTCAATATAATAGAATTGTTATTTCCTGTGATCTTCATACTAATCTTTATAATGATTATATTCACTTTTGCAAAGGGGATTTCTACTTGGCATAAAAACAATAATTCTCCCCGTTTAACTGTATCAGCAAGAATCGTTGCAAAACGCCAGAATACCACGTATCAAAATCATCCAAACGCTGGAGATACCTCAGGAGCTCATGGATATCATACAACATCCAGTACTACTTATTATGTCACTTTTCAAGTGGAAAGCGGTGACATAATAGAGATGTCTGTATCCGGCTCAGAGTACGGAAAGCTTACAGAGGGCGATGAAGGAAAATTGACATTTCAAGGAACAAGATATTTACAATTCAATATGGAAAATTGAACAACAAATACATCATTGAACAGTGAATATTTCAATGATACAATTCTATCCATTAGAATAAATTATTAGGAGCAATACAGAAACTTATGGAAAAAAATACATTAGGTGAAACAATCTATCATTTACGTAAAAAATCTGGACTGACACAAGAGGCATTGGCGGATGGTATTTGCTCCCCTGTTTCTATCTCAAGGATAGAAAACGGAAAACAAATGCCATCGGGAAAAGTTTTAGAACAACTCCTTGCACGCCTTGGCACAAGTACTTATCAGCTCTGCAATATTTATTATGAAAACGAGTGTCAGTCATCCTTACGCCAAACTTTAGATGAAATCAGTGAACAAGTATCCGCAGGTGAGTTTATTCAGGCAAAAAAGACATTACAGCAGCTTTCTACTGAAAAAATGGACATCGCTAATCTCCAGTACACCAAAATGATTCATGTGGCAATTCGTATGCATGATGGTGCTGCAGACAAGCAAATGGAAGATGAATTAACAAGCGCACTCCATCTGACGAAACCAAATATCGACTTCAACGATTTTCGCAGGGAGTTGTTTTCCCCTACGGAGGCTAATATTCTTGTCATGCTGACAGCTGCAAAATATATGACAGGTAAAAATTTAGAAGCGATTCGCATTGGTGAGGAAACTCTGTTTGCCCTGGAACACAGCCATAGCCGCCTTTCTGACTATAAGGTTCTTCAGATCAATTTAGCGCATAATCTAAGTCAAATTCTGAAGGATGAAGGACGATATCAAGAAGCGCTTCTCTATGCAACAAAAGCAGAGAATCTCAGTATTTCCGGAACAGAACAGTTTCTCCTTCCGGAAATTGAATTTAGTATTGCCCAAATACTGAATCATATGCAAAAAAAACAAGAAAGTCGTATGCGTATACAATCTCTGATTCCCTATATGCGCCTGATCGGGAAAAAAGAAATCGCAGATTTGGCTCAAGAATATTTAGCAGAAAACTTAACAAACGATGTAAATTAAAACTATACATGGCTCGATATGGAAATGCCGCATTCTTCCCTTTACAATTTACTTGTCGAAGGGAGGTATCAAGATGATGAAAAAAATAAAATGGGAACACATCCTGCTGTTTTTCTTAGAATTACTAGTAAATATGGCAACTGTAGGTGTCGCAATTTTATTAAATGCGTTAATTGATGCAGCACAAATTTCTATTACTAGTGGAAATACCTACTATTTGCAAAAAACTTTACTGATCAGCATTCTTTACGCTGTATGTTTAGGCATACTGATCTTTTTATCCAATCGGTACAAGGCTTACTACATCAAAAAATATTTGCTCGATATGCGTAATTCATTAGCAAAAGGTACTTTACAAGCCAGTATCTCTGATTATGAAAAAACAGGAAATGCATCCTATGTTACCGCATTTAACCAAAATTTTTCTATCATTGAAGAAAAAGTGCTGCAAAACCGTATTTCCATCTTAGACTCTGTCATTTGTATTGTATTTGCTGTTATTCTCCTTTTATACATGAATCCCATTATTGCTGTTGTTTCCATTATAGCTATGTCAATACCCAGCTTATTGCCAAATCTTTTCAATAAAGTACTTGGAAAAACACAACAAATGGTCATGGAATCTACAACAGCCTACAATGAAACAGTCTCAGACCTTCTTAATGGTTATGAAGTGGTAAAGACGTACCATGCAGAAGAGCAGATGCTTCATAAGTTTTCTATTGCAGCTCAAAAATTAGAACGTAGAAAAGAGCATTTTTCATCTTTGATGGCTGGTGTATATGGGGTAACTACGCTTTCATCTGTCGTTGTGCAATTCTTTATTATGGGGTTGGCTGGATTTTTCGCAGTCAAAGGATATATTACGATTGGCAGTATTGTCGCAGTCACTCAGCTTACCGGACAAGTGATTTCTCCTGCCTTCGAGCTTTCTGCAAAGATTAGCGAACTAAAGTCTGCCAGACCTGTATTGGATACTTTGCATACTCTTTCTCATCCTGAAATCCATGAGAAAAAAACAGGACGCAAACTCAAAAAACATATTTCACTACGAAATGTAAGTTTCAAGTACGATGACAGAACTATCTTGAAAAATGTATCGGCCACTTTTGAAAAAGGAAAGAAATACGCGATTCTCGGAAAAAGCGGAAGCGGAAAAAGCACACTATTAAAACTCCTTGCAGGATATTATCCGGAATTCGAAGGAGAGATTTGTACAGATGAAATCGCAGCTCTTCCAGACAGACTGGTTATGATTCATCAAAAAACTTTTTTATTCAATGATAGTGTTCGAAATAACCTTACTCTATGGAAATCATACACAGAAAACGAAATTTCAGAAGTTATTAAAAAAGCTGGATTAAAGGAAGTAATGGAACATTTACCCCAAGGACTTGATACAATAATTGAAGACAATGGTAGTAATTTTTCAGGAGGGGAATGTCAACGGCTTGCTATCGCCAGAGCATTACTGAGTGGAAAAGATATCCTGCTAATGGACGAAGCAACATCGGCATTGGATGAACAAACCGCAAATGATGTAGAAAACAGCATTTTATCATTGGAAAATATCACATGTATCAGCGTGACTCACAGACTCTCTCGTGAAAATATGAAAAAATATTCAGCAGTTTTGAAAATGGATAATGGAGAATTGCACGAAGATGTTCTATGACATTTCTGCAGAATCAGTAGAAATATATCGAAGAAATCATGTAAATGAATGTCAGTAGTGATAAAATAAACATTCCAACGGCCATAAGGTCTTTAAAATCAAAGTGATTTTTATTATCGTTCATCAGCACCCCCCATTCTATGTAAAATAGAGGTCATCCACCCTGTAACACGGTTGTTCTACTTGAAGTGTTATCATATTCTTACTGATATTTCAATTCCCTGTTGCCCGTGCAGCCCTTCTCTAATAGTCTGCATTTACTCAAACATCTTCTTATAAAAATCAATTTTAATTCAACCGATCGTTCTCCTTACACAAACACTGCCAGCTTTTTTATGCAAAATCCCAATCCCAAAATCGCCTTTCACTTTCCTCAAGCAAAAGACGATTTTTACGATTTTCTTCTATTGTGCAGTATCCTTTGTAATCAGCTCCACTTCCACCGGGATGGTTTTTTCCACTGTTTCACCCTGCAAAATCTGAATCGCGGTCTCAACTGCTGTCTCTCCCATCAGATTCGGTTTCTGTGCCACGGTTGCCGCCATTTTTCCGGCTTTGACTGCTGCGACTGCATCGTCTGTCGCATCGAAGCCAACCACCAGGATCTTTTTGTTTCCAATTGCTTCCACTGCTCCAAGTGCCATCTCATCATTATGTGCAAATACACCCTGAATTGCAGAATTTGCCTGCAGCATATTTTCCATCACGCTCATTCCCTCGGAACGGTTAAAATTCGCGGTCTGTTTGGAAACAACATCCAGCTTTTCATCTGCCACCAAATGGAAGCCTTTTCCTCGCTCGATCGTTGCACTGGCGCCGGAAACGCCCTCCAGTTCTGCCACTTTTGCCTGTTCCCCAAGAAGAGATACCATATATTCTGTTGCCATTTTCGCACCTTCCACATTGTCGGAAGCAATGGCACAGTCTACGTCTACTCCGTTTACACCTCGGTCTACTGAAATCACTTTAATTCCTCTTGAAACCGCATCCTTCACTGCCGGTGCAACTGCGTCGGAATCCACCGGATTTACAATCAGGACACTGATATTTTTTGAGATCAGATCTTCGATATCACTGGTCTGTTTTGCCGCATCATCCCCGGCGTCTACCACAATCAGTTTTTCTTCTTCTGCTTCCGCCTTTTCTTTTGCCCCTTCACTCAAAGTTACAAAAAACGGATTATTCAAGGTGGAAACGGAAAATCCAATACTGCCGTTTCCGGACATCTCACCTGATGCGTTTTCCGTTTCTCCGTCAATCGTAATGGCATTGCATCCTGTCAATCCAAACACCAGAACTGCCGCTGCCAGTACACTTACAAATCTCTTCATTCTCATACCACACTCTCCTCTCTTATCGTCTTCTGTCAGACAATACCGCGATCAAAATTACAATTCCTTTTACCACATCCTGATAATAAGAAGATACTCCCAGGATATTCAATCCGTTATTTAACACTGCAATGATCAAAACACCGATGAATGTTCCCCAGATTTTTCCACGTCCTCCGTTCATACTCGTTCCGCCAAGCGCTACGGCTGCAATCGCATCCAGTTCATATCCTTCTCCCAGTGTCGGCTGTGCAGAACCAAGACGGGATAACAAGATCAGCCCAGACAATGCTGCCATACATCCGGAAATTGCATATGCTGCAAGTTTTGTACGGTCAATATTGACTCCTGCCAGCTTTGCCGCTTTTGCATTGCTTCCTGTTGCATAAATATGACGTCCGAATGTTGTTTTCTGCAATACAAATAAAAAGATTACAAAAATCAGAATAAACAAGATGACCGGAATCGGAATATGATAAAAGTTTCCTTTTCCGATTACTTTTAGTGTAAAGCTGTCCCCCAGATTGGAAATCGGTTTTCCATCCATATAGATCATCGTCAGTCCACGGAACACCGTCATGGTGATCAATGTTGCAATAAACGGCTGTAATCTGCCTTTTGTTACAAGAAATCCACTGATACATCCAAATCCGGTTCCGATCACCAGCGCCAGGATCATGGCCAGTCCGACCGGCATTCCGCCTGAAATAAATCCTGCACACAATGCCGTCGTCAGAGCAAGTACCGAACCTACAGACAGGTCAATCCCGCCTGTCAGAATGACACAAGTCATACCAAATGCGATGAGCCCGTTAATAGAAGACTGTCGAAGCAGTGATAAGAAGTTCCCCACTGTCCGGAATTCCGGACTGCTTGCTCCGATCACAACAATTAACAATACAAGCGCGATCAGCGCTCCCAGATCTTGTATATAATTTGCCGCTTTTTTCTTATTCATTGAGATTTCCTCCTGTCGCCAGAATCATAATATTTTCCTGATTTGCCTCTTCTTTGCTTAAAAATCCTCTCACCAGACCTTCTCTTACTACCATTACCCGGTCAGACATTCCGAGCACTTCCGGCAGTTCGGAAGATACCATAATAATCGCCACTCCCTTTGCGGCAAGATCATTGATAATACTGTAGATTTCCTTTTTTGCCCCAATATCCACACCGCGGGTTGGTTCATCCAGAATCAACACTTTCGGATTCGTGTACATCCATTTTGCAAATACAACCTTCTGCTGGTTTCCACCGCTTAAGTTATTACATTCATGCTGCGGTCCAAAACACCGGATATGTAACTCCTCGATCCCCTTTTTGACCAGCTCTTTTTCTTTCTCTCTCTGGATCACCCCGTGTCTGGAAATACGCTTCAGATTTGCGAGAGAAATATTTTTCATAATGCTCTCTTCCAGCATCAGCCCTTCTACTTTCCGGTCTTCTGTGATAAATCCGATTCCGTTTTTCATTGCCTGTTTCGGCGTTTTGTTCTCAATCTGTTTTCCATTCAGAAAAATCTCTCCCGTCACATGCGGCATATTTCCAAAGATTGCCTGCATGATCTCCGTTCTTCCGGCTCCCATCAATCCGGATACTCCCAGCACTTCCCCTGCATGCACTTCAAAAGAAACCTTTTCAAATACGCCCGGACAGGTCAGATTTTTTACTTCCAGAACACGATCACCGATGCTTACGTTCCGCTGCGGATACCGCTCTCCAATCTCTCTTCCGATCATCATTTTGACTACATCATTCATATCTGTCTCAGAAATCTTCTTTGTGTCGATATAAGTTCCATCCCTCAGGATCGTAATCCGGTCGCACAGTTCAAAAATCTCTTCCATCCGGTGCGAAATATAAACAATGGATACGCCTTTTTCCCGAAGCCCATTGGCCACTTCAAACAGTACCCTGGTCTCACTCTGCGTCAACGCTGCCGTCGGTTCATCCATAATGATGACTTTGGCATCTGCCATCAGCGCCTTTGCAATCTCAACCATCTGCTGCTGTCCTACGGAAAGCTCTTCCATCCGCTGTCCAGGATCGATCTCTACGCCAAGGCGTTTCAAGATTTTTTCTCCTTCCCGGCGCATTGCTTTTTTGTCACATACACCGCACTTCTTTTTGATTTCTTTGCCGAGAAACATATTTTCTTCTACTGTCAGATCAAATAACACGTTCAGTTCCTGATGGATAAATACAATCCCTGCTTTTTCTGCTTCTCTGGCATTTTTGTAGCAGACTTCCTGTCCGTCCACGATCACCTGCCCCGCATCTTTTGTATAAACACCTGTCAAAATCTTCATCAACGTCGATTTTCCCGCACCGTTTTCCCCCATCAGCGCATGAATTTCTCCAGTACTGAGTACAAATCCGGCATTGTTCAACACGGCATTGTTCCCAAAAGACTTGTTGATCCCTCTCATTTCAATTTCCATAAGCTGCTCTCCTCTCTTAGAAAATACAACCCGACTGTAAAATAATATTTGCATAAGGCGTTGTCTCTCCGGTTCGAATAACTGCCTTGCATGTTTTTGTCATTTTTTTCAGATCACTGTGAAAAACAAATTGTATCTCCGGTTTGAAACCCGTTTCATACTTTGCAAAAAATTGTTCGATCTGACGGAGTATCTCCGGATTCTGAAGTTTCATCTCCTCTGCCAGTATGATCTTCTCTACTTTCATATCTGCCCCTACTTCTTCCAACACATCCATAAAAGACGGCTGTCCGAATTTTACGGCCAGATCGATCCGTTCTGTCTCATCCGGGATCGGCAGTCCGCAGTCTCCAATGCAGATTGTGTCCGTATGTCCCATATAAGACAGCACTCTGGAAATATCACTGTTTAAAATCCCCTGTTGTTTCATGCTCTTCCTCCCAGCTTTTCCAATTCTTCTTCGACTTCCTGTGCCATCGGCATTCCGCTCTGTGCCCCGAATTTTTCTGTGGATAAGCTGGCTGCCACATTCGCATACCGAAGTGCTGTCTCCATATCCGCTCCTTTTGCTCTCTGCAGGGCAAATGCACCGTTTAACGTATCTCCTGCCCCGGTCGTATCTGCCACATTCGCTTTTCTCGCCGGTACACTCAAGATTTCTCCATTCTTCAAACAAGTAATCACACCTCTGGAGCCCTGTGTGATGATCAGTTTTTCCGGATACTCTCTTAACAAGTCCTCTGTAGAATACTCCTCTCCAAAAATCAGGACCGCTTCATGTTCATTTGGTGTTACATACGTCACTTTTTCGATCACTTCCAACGGAACGTTTGACGCCGGAGCCGGATTTAACACTACCGGAATCTGATTGTCATAACAGAAATCTACAACATAATACACCGTATCCAACGGAATCTCCTGCTGCAGCACAACCATATCAAAAGTCTTCAGCTCCTCTTTGATCCTGTCAATATAATCTCTGTCCACTTTCCCGTTTGCTCCCGGAACCACGATGATCGTATTGTCATTTTCTCCGACTGTGATCATAGCAATCCCGGTCGGAACTCCCTCTAAAACCTTGATATGTCCCGTCTCTACACCGACTTTCTTGAAATTCTCCAATAACCGGGTACCATTTGCGTCATCTCCAACACATCCGAACATCTCCACTTTTGCTCCGAGCTTTGCCATAGCAACCGCCTGATTCGCACCTTTCCCTCCCGGAATATAATGAAGGCTGTCTCCACGAAGTGTCTCCCCTTTTAGCGGAATCCGCTCTGCGGTCACCGTCATATCCATGTTAATGCTTCCTACTACTGCCAGTTTCATTCTGCTTCTCCTTTCTTTTTCGTCGTCTGACGCCTGATCAGCTCAACATCAAATATATTTTCTTTCTGATACGAAATCTCTTCTCCATGATGGATGATCATCTGTACTGCCAGTTTTCCCATTTCTTCAATGGGCTGGGAAATGGTCGTCAGCTCCGGTGTCATTCTCCTGCTGAACTCAATATTGTCAAATCCGACCAGCTGTACATCTTCCGGGACTCTTCGCCCGTTCTGATGAAGCACCTTATAGACTGCCATTGCCGCCATGTCATTGCTCGCCAGGATTCCATCGGTATCCGGGTATCTGCGAATCAGTTCTTCTGCTGCCGCAAGTCCGGCATCGTAATCATAATCACAGTCGATCCAGACAGCTTTTCTTCCATACTTTCTGCACACATCCTCATATCCCTGATAACGCTGCTGCCCGCTGGAAAACTTCATCGGTCCCCGCAGGCACACAATATGCTGACAGCCGCATTCAATCAGATGCTCTGCCGCAAGTTTTCCGCCTTTGTAATGATCTGATTCGATAAATGCGATTTCCCGTCCCTCAGAAAGCTTTCTGTCCATCACGACAACCGGAAGTCCGCATTCTGCAATCTTCTTTCCGGTCCGATCGCTGTTGGTCATGATCACAATTCCATCTGCCTGCATCTGTACAAGCATCTGAATGTTCATCCGTTCTTTCTTCGGATTATTTGCTGAATTGCATAACAGCATCTTATATCCGTTTTGAAAGGCTTCCTCCTCCACTGCTTTGGCGATTTCACTGAAAAATGGATTTTCAATATTCGGAACGATCATTCCAATAATCTTTGATGATTTCTTAAACAATGCCCGCGCCAGTTCATTTGGCTTGAACCCCGTTTCTTGAATAGCATCAAGAACTCTTTGCTTCTTCTCCTCATCCACATTCGCTGTTCCATTCATCACTCTCGATACAGTAGCCGGTGAAACTCCTGCGATCTTTGCAACTTCTCTGATACTTGCCATCTTATGTCCTCTTTCTTTTGCTGCTGTGAAACTTTTTGAAACCCGTTTCATATCTTGATTTTATTATAGGCATAACTCCTGACATCTGTCAATCTCCTTTGTACACTTTGGTGGTATTGTATAGATATCTCCCTTTTCTTTTATTCCTATCGCCCAAAAACTCTACTTTTTTTATGCACAATCCCTATTTTATTTTTCCGTTTCCATTATACTTGACTGTTTCAGTCCAATATTGTAAGATGAGACAAAACGTCAGGGAGGTCAGATATGTTATTTACCAAAGAATGTGATTATGCAATCCGCATCATGCGTGCATTATCTTCCGGAGAGTTAATCAGTGTCTCACGGATCTGCGAGATGGAGCATCTGCCCTCTGCCATGACTTACAAGATTACCAGAAAGCTGGAAAAGTCCGGATTTTTAAAAAGCTGTCGGGGTACCAACGGGGGATATGCGCTCAACTTAAAGCTTGCAGAGATTTCTCTCTATGATCTCTGCGCTGCCATAGATCCGGATATCCTTCTTTTAGAATGTATGAAAGAGGGTTATCATTGTTCTATGAACAGTCCGAAAAATCCATGTCTGGTACATCACGAATTCTGCCGGCTGCAGAATATGCTGGTACAGGAAATGAAACAAAAATCTCTTGCCGAATTATTTCGGTAAGTGTTTTTTTGCCTTAATCTTTACTATTTTAGTACAGTTTTATCAAAGGAGGATTTTACAAAATGAATCAATGTTATGGATGCAATACATGCAAAAGCGCAGACAAGCCTCTGGAAGGCTTTATCCGCTCGCTTCCGATGGAAACTTCCCATCACCGCGTGGAAGGACAGAGCACAAAATGTGGATTTGGACTGCAGGGAGTCTGTTGTCGTCTCTGCTCCAACGGTCCTTGCCGCATCACTCCAAATGCGCCGAGAGGAATCTGCGGTGCCGATGCCGATACGATCGTAACCCGCAATTTCTTAAGAGCAGTAGCTTCCGGAAGCGGATGCTATATCCATATCGTTGAGAATACTGCCCTCAATCTGAAGAAAACCGCCCAGATCAAAGGAGAATTAAAGGGTCTGAAATCTCTGGAGCATCTGGCAGAGATGTTTGGAATTACAGACGAAGATATCTATGTAAAAGCAGAAAAAGTGGCAGATGCCGTACTTGCAGATCTGTACAAACCAGAGTATGTTTCTGCAGAATTGATTGAGAAAATCGCATATGCACCACGTATTAAACGCTGGAAAGAACTGGGAATCATGCCGGGCGGTGCAAAAGCAGAAGTATTCAAAGGTGTTGTAAAATGTTCCACCAATCTGAACTCCGATCCTGTGGATATGCTTACCGACTGTCTGAAGCTTGGGATTTCCACAGGAGTATACGGACTGACTCTGACTAACCTGCTCAATGATGTTCTCCTTGGCCAGCCGGAGCTTCGCCTGGCCCCGGTAGGACTTCGTGTGATCGATCCGGATTACATCAACATTATGATTACCGGACATCAGCACACGATTTTCGTAGATCTTCAGGAACGCCTGATTTCAGAAGAAGCAAAGAAAAAAGCGCAGGCTGTTGGTGCAAAGGGATTCAAACTGGTAGGATGTACCTGCGTAGGACAGGACTTACAGCTCAGAGGCGCACACTATACCGAAATATTTGACGGTCATGCCGGAAACAACTATACAAGTGAAGCAATCCTGGCAACCGGAGCAATCGATGCAGTTCTTTCAGAATTTAACTGTACTCTTCCGGGAATCGAACCAATCTGTGAAGAATTGAAGATCAAACAGATCTGTCTGGATGATGTTGCAAAGAAAGCGAACGCGGAACTGATGCCGTTTGAATTTGAAAACCGCGAAGAACAAAGCAGCATTATTATTGATAAAATCATCGAAGCCTACAAGGAACGACGGGGAAGTGTTCCGTTACATCTCATGGAAGAACATGGAAATGACCATACATTAACGGGTGTCAGTGAAGGTTCTTTAAAATCCTTCCTGGGCGGAAAGTGGACACCGCTGATCGAACTGCTGGCATCCGGAGAGATCAAAGGTCTTGCCGGTGTGGTGGGATGCTCCAACCTGACTGCAGGCGGACATGATGTCTTAAGCGTGGAACTGACAAAAGAACTGATTTCTCGAGACATCCTCGTCCTCACTGCCGGATGTTCTTCAGGCGGAATCGAAAACTGCGGACTCATGACTCCGGAAGCTGCCAAATATGCCGGTCCAAAGCTGCGCGCTGTCTGTGAAAAACTGAACATTCCGCCGGTTTTGAATTTTGGTCCTTGTCTTGCGATCGGCCGTCTGGAAATCGTTGCAACAGAAATTGCCGCAGAGCTTGGCGTAGATCTTCCACAGCTTCCACTGGTACTTTCTGCCGCACAGTGGCTGGAAGAGCAGGCACTGGCTGACGGATGCTTCGGACTTGCACTGGGACTTCCGCTGCACCTTGGACTTCCTCCGTTCGTAACAGGAAGCAAAACTGCAGTCAAAGTACTCACAGAAGATATGAAAGAACTGACCGGAGGACAGGTCATCATCAACGGAGATGCGAAAGAATCTGCTGATATCCTGGAGCAGATTATTCTGGAAAAACGCCAGGGCTTACATATATAGGAGGTGCCGCTATGAGACGAATTATGATCGATGCCTCAAAGTGCGATGGATGCAAAAACTGCACCATCGCCTGTATGCAGGCGCACCGGGAAACACCGGGAACTGTTTATGATCTGGATCTGACGGACATCCGCAATGAATCCAGAAACCACATCGAAAAGCTGCCGGACGGAACCTATCGCCCTATTTTTTGCAGACACTGCGATCAGCCGGAATGCGTGATGTCCTGTATGAGCGGTGCTCTGACAAAGGATCCGAAAACGGGACTCGTATCTTATGATGAAACAAAATGTGGCTCCTGCTTTATGTGCGTTATGAATTGCCCGTTCGGCGTCCTCAAAGCAGATACTGCCACCCGTACCAAAGTCGTAAAGTGCGACTTCTGCCTGAAGGACGGTGCAGAACCCAACTGCGTAAAAGCCTGTCCAAAACAGGCAATCTATGTTGAGGAGGTGTCATTATGATGCATGTTATTATCGGAGTGGGGGCTGCCGGGATCACCGCAGCAAAAACCATTCGCAGCCAGCAGCCGGATGCCTCTATTACCATGATTTCCACGGATGAGCATGTACACTCCCGCTGCATGCTTCACCGTTATTTGAGCCATGAACGTCAGGAAGATACCTTGTCCTTTGTAGAACCTGACTTTTTTGAAACCAATAAAATCGAATGGATCAAGGGTGTTTCTGTAAAAACAGTGGATGTAAAAAACCAGCAGGTTCTGCTTGATAATGACACATCCTGCCACTATGACAAACTCCTGATCACAACCGGTGCAAACAGCTTCATCCCGCCTGTTGGACAGTTCCGTGAGGCAAACAATGTATTCGGACTGCGGCATCTTTCGGATGCTCAGGCGATCCGCCCGCTGGCCGATCAGGCAGAACAGATTCTGATCGTTGGTTCCGGTCTGGTTGGAATGGACGCTGCCTATGCATTTCTCGAGCAGGGTAAAGAGGTTACTGTTGTGGAAATGGCAGATCGTATTCTTCCGATCCAGTTAAATGAAACTGCCGGAACTGCCTATCGGAAATTATTTGAAGAACACGGATGCCGTTTTCTTCTTGGAAAAAAGGCTTCTGAAACGCATATGAACAGCAATGGTTCAATCGACTATGTCCTTCTGGATGATGGCACCCGGGTAGACTGTGATCTGGTCATTGTTGCTGCCGGTGTTCGTCCCGCAGTTGAATGCGTACTGGATACTCCGATCGAAGTAGATCGTTTTATTAAAGTGTCTGACACCATGGAAACCAACTGTAAAGATATTTACGCTGCCGGAGATGTAACGGGACTGTCCGGAATCTGGCCAAATGCTATGAAACAGGGACAGGTTGCCGCTATGAATATGTGCGGAATTAAAACACTTTACGAAGACCGTTACGCTATGAAAAATACGATGAACTTCTATGGGCTGGTTACACTTTCTCTTGGAAGAGGAACAGAAGAAGAGGGAGATGTTGTTCTCGAACAGGAAGATTCTCACAATTATAAACGTGCCATTTTACGAGATGGAAAATTAGACAGTATTTTATTACAGGGAAGTATTGATTATTCCGGAATTTATCAATATCTGATCAAACATAAGATCGACCTTTCCGGTATGGAAAAAGATGTCTTCCACCTGTCGTTCGCTGATTTTTACGGAGTGAAAGAAAACGGCGGATATTGTTATCAGAATCAGACATAAAGTAAAAAGCATTCCTGCATGGATCATTGCTCCTTGGCATATGATTCCCGGCAGGAATGCTTTTTGTTTTATTATCTCGCAGATTCGCCAACTGCAACTGCTCCGCTCAATCCCTCTTCACTCTTTCCCTGGTCATAAACTTCCCTGTCTAAAAGCTGCTCGGATTTTGCCACAAGAACTGCTGCTGTTGCCGCACCTGTCACATTTGCTGCCGTACGCATCATATCAACAACACTTGAGATCGGAACCAGAAGTACAATGATCTCTACCGGAAGTCCTGCTGCAGTAAACAGTGCTGTGGTTGTTACTGTGGAGGTTCCCGGAACTCCTACTGTTCCGATGGAAACAATCAGTGTAAGTACAATCAAAAATGCATACTGACCAATGGAGTACGGAATATCAAATATATTGATGGCAAGTACAGCCAAAAGCGTCGGCCAGATTCCCGCACATGCCGGCATTCCCAGGTTTGCCCCGAGGGCTGCGACAAATGATGCAATATCTTCATTGACTCCCAGCCTGGATACCAGTTGTTTTACGCTGACTGGAATAGTTCCCACGCTGGACTGGGATGTAAATGCCACCACCTGTGCCGGCCAGAATCCGCGGAAAAACCGGATCGGACTTAATCCGCCTACAAACCGGATCAGCGCTCCGTCTATCAGGAACATCTGAATCGCGCAGAGTACCCATGCCAGTACCAGAACTCCCAGAAGCGGAATCAATTCTTTCGCACCATATGTACTTACCGCGTTTGCGATCAGAGAAAGTACTGCAAATGGTGTCAGATCTACGACAAATTCCACTACTACGAACATCAGCTTATTTGCTGAATCAATGAAATTTTTGAATGGCACTGCCGCCTCTTTCTCCCGTTCCTGTAAGTAAACAAGCGCAACTCCTGCCATGATCGTAAAGACGATAAATGGAACGATCTCGCCGTTTGCTGCATGTGAAACAACATTTTTCGGAAACAATCCCACGATCGTATCGAGAAAGGAAGGAACCTCTTTTGGCTCATAATCTGTAGGCAGTGTAAAATTGATTGACTGTCCTACCTTCAGACTTCCCGCAATGATCAATGTCAGCAACGATGCTGTAAATGTATTTGCGACCAGCCAGAAAATACTTTTAAGCCCGATTGTCTTTAATTTGCTGATATTATCCAGTGACGAAATACTGGAGATAATACTTACAAACAGCAAAGGAATAACCAGCGCCGAAATCAGGTTTGTATAGATTCTTCCGAAAACCGCTGTCAGCTCCACATGTCCCTTAAATATGATTCCGATCACGATACCGAATACAAGGGCCAGTATTGTCAGTATTCCGAAATCCACATTCTTTTTTCTTCCCAGATAGGACAGCAGTACAAACAGAACTACTGTAATCGCCACTGCCGCTATCGCTAAAACATCAATATCCATTATTTTACCCCTTTAAATGCCGCATCAAGATCTGCGATCAGATCTTCTGCTTTTTCAATTCCGATGGAAAGCCGGATCGTGTTTGGTTTGATTCCCTGATCTAACAATTCTTCCTCGGTACACTGGCTGTGAGTGGTGGTTGCCGGATGGATCACCAGAGATTTCACGTCTGCTACGTTTGCCAGCAGGGAAAAAATAGACAGATGATCGATAAATGCCTGGGCCGTCTGCGCATCTCCCTTAATCTCAAAAGTAAAGATAGAACCGCCTCCGTTCGGGAGATATCTTTTATATAATTCATGGGTTGACTCCGTTTCCAGTGACGGATGGTGTACAGCCTCTACCTGCGGATGATTCGCAAGATACTCCACAATCTTCAGCGCATTGCTCACATGCCGCTCCACACGCAGAGATAATGTCTCCAGCCCCTGCAGGAAGATAAAGGAATGGAACGGTGAAATCGTTGCTCCGGTATCACGCAGAATCACCGCACGAATATAAGTGACAAATGCCGCTGCTCCCACTGCGTCTGTAAACGATATACCATGATAACTCGGATTGGCTTCTGAGATCCACGGATATTTACCGGATGCCTTCCAGTCAAACTTTCCACTGTCAACGATCACGCCTCCAATCGCTGTTCCATGACCGCCGATAAATTTCGTTGCAGAGTGAATCACCAAATCTGCGCCATGTTCGATCGGACGGATCAGATACGGTGTTGCAAATGTAGAATCTACTACCAACGGAATATTGTGTCTGTGCGCGATTTCTGCCACCTTCTCCAGATCGATCAGATTTGAATTCGGATTTCCAAGTGTCTCTACAAATATCGCTTTTGTATTTTCCTGAATGGCTGCCTCAAAAGATCCTTCTTTCTCAGGGTCCACAAACGTTGTTGTCACATCGTTTGTGAGCGGAAGAGTATGCGCCAGAAGATTGTATGTGCCGCCGTAGATAGTCTTGGATGCCACAATATGCTCTCCCACCTTTGCAAGTGCCTGAAATGCATAGGCAATTGCTGCCGCACCGGATGCTACAGCCAGCGCCGCCACACCACCTTCTAACGCTGCAATCCGTTGTTCGAAAATATCCTGTGTCGGATTTGTCAGTCTTCCATATATATTTCCTGCATCACGGAGTCCGAAGCGGTCTGCCGCATGCTGTGAGTCGTGAAATACATAAGAGGTTGTTGCATAGATCGGGACTGCTCTTGCATCTGTAACCGGATCTGCCTGTTCCTGTCCAATGTGTAATTGTTTTGTCTCAAATCCCCAGTTTTTAGAATCTCTGATATCTGCCATTTCTATTTCCTCCTTCTTTGGAATCTGTTTCTTTCTTAATTCCTTGTAATCATATTAACATAGTAGGATTTATTTGTCCAATATAGATTGAGAATATCCTGTTATAGATTTATTTTATAGCAGACTCATTGCTTTCTATGGCTGCTTTAACCGTATTCAGAAACATTTCATGTATTCTGTTGTCCTGATCTAATTCCGGATGAAATGCCAGCCCAAACTGTGTCCCGTATTTTACTGCCACGATCCGATCATCTACTGCCGCAAGAACTTCTACTCCTTTTCCAACTTTTTCAATATATGGAGCTCTTATAAATGTCATCGGTATTTTCCCGATTCCCTTCATTTCCTGTACTGTACGGAAACTTCCAAGCTGTCTGCCATAACCGTTTCTTTTCACCGCTGCCGGCAATGTTGCAAAATAAATATTCCGGTCATTTGTCAAATTTTCCGCCAGAAGGATCAGGCCGGCACAAGTTGCCAGCACCGGCAGTCCTTCTTCGATTTTCTGCTTCAATATCTGATACATGTCCAGCTCTTTCAGAAGTTTTCCCTGCACAGTACTCTCACCTCCGGGAAGGATCAATCCATCAAACGGTTTCATCAGATCCTCTTTTTTGCGGAGTTCCATACATTCTATTCCCAGGTCTTCTATTTTCTTCCGATGTTCCGCAAATGCTCCCTGTACTGCAAGTACTGCGATCTTCATTCTATCTGCCCCTTTCCGCCATCAAAAGTTCTATCTCCTGTTCATTAATTCCTACCATTGCCTCTCCCAGATCCTCAGAAAGCTCTGCCAGCATCCTGTAGTCTTCAAAGTTTGTTACCGCTTTTACAATTGCTTCTGCCCGCTTTCTCGGATCTCCTGACTTAAAAATACCAGATCCCACAAATACGCCTTCTGCACCAAGCTGCATCATCAGCGCCGCATCCGCCGGAGTTGCGATGCCTCCCGCCGCGAAGTTTACAACAGGAATACGTCCGTTATGATGTACATATTCAACCAATTCATACGGCACATTTAGGGCCTTTGCTTCCTCAAACAACTCATCCTCCCTCATGGAGACCAGTTTTGCAATTTCCCGCTTCATCATTCTCATATGTCTGACTGCCTGTATCACATCTCCTGTTCCCGGCTCTCCCTTTGTACGGATCATAGAAGCTCCTTCATTGATCCTTCTAAGCGCTTCTCCCAAATCTCTTGCACCACATACAAATGGTACCTGGAATTTGCGTTTATTAATATGATAAACATCATCTGCCGGAGAAAGTACTTCACTCTCATCGATATAATCAATTTCGATTGCCTCTAATATCTGTGCTTCAACAAAATGTCCGATCCTGCATTTTGCCATAACTGGAATGGATACTGCTTCCTGAATTTCCTTGATCATCTTCGGATCACTCATTCTGGATACTCCGCCCGCTGCACGGATATCAGCCGGAATCCTTTCCAGCGCCATCACTGCACATGCTCCCGCCTCCTCTGCAATCCTTGCCTGTTCCGGTGTTGTCACATCCATGATCACTCCGCCTTTTAACATCTGTGCTAACTGCTTGTTGAGCTCATATCTTTCTGCACTCATTTGCTGTACCTCCTCTTAATTGCTATCATTTTTATATGAATACTACATTAAGATTGGCTTTTCTTAAATATCCAGTTTTAACGCTTTTAACCATGCCAGTTTTAAAAACAAAAAAACTACCGCTATTATTTCCAATATTTTTCTACTTCCTGCTCAGCCTCTTGGAAAGAAAGCTGGAACTTTTCCTGTACCTTTGCACACACGCATTCTTTTTCCATTCCCATTTCCTGTAATAATTCTACAGTTGCCTGTCTTCTGCCTTCCCTTCTGCCTTCTTTCAATCCAGTGTTTTTATAAACCGTAGAAAAGTACTGGTGATCTCGAATCGCGCGCTCTCTTGCCTCATATTCCAGACGCTTCTCCTCATCCGCACTGATCCGGTTCAAATCCTCATACGCCTTCTTAATATATTCGCTTTTTTCCGCTGCCATTTCAAATTCCTCCTTGGTTTCTGCATTGATAAACTGAAGCCATTTCAGCAGCTCTGTCTCCGGATACTCATATTTTGCCAGTTTCGGGAGTTCCAATGTGTGGATCTCAACTTTATCACTGTACATCTTTCTCCCCTGATCTGACCAGAAGTGAAAACAGGAGTAATATTCTTCATCTTCAAACATGGTAAAATTCAAAATCCCGATATGAATACATTTTTCTAATTTCTGATAGTCTTCTCCTGGTTTTAATTGATCGGTAAACATCTTCCCCAGATAGAACAACGTGCGTTCTGCCCAGTATTCACTAGCTGTCACCTGAATTTCAATGTCAATCTGCTCCTTGTTATTTAACAAAACCCGTACATCCAAAATTCCCAACTTATCATCTTTATCCTTCTGGCGCAAATGGGACGGCAAAATCCTGCTCTCAACGATTTCTCCCAGATCAATTCCAAGTACCGCCGCCAGAAATGCGTTGCGCACCTCTTCATCTTCCATCAGCTCTTTAAAACAGAAATCTACTTTTGGCTTCATTAAAAATTGTGTTGTTTTTTCCTTCTTCATACATGCTCCTCCTTGGTTTCTGATGGAATTCAGAAGATTTCGATGAGCATGTAACTGTATTCTTAATTTTATTATATCTTTTGACACGATGTTTCACAATCGCAAATACAGACAAACTCCATCTATTCTCTTGTTACTATGCACGGTAACGTCTTATCCATCTTTTCTGTGCGTTTATTTGGAAATTATTTTTGAATGGCATCTTATGCCATATTTGAAAACTGAAAGGGATTCCTTTCAAGATTGGTTTTATTATACTTGAAATTTTGTTGGGACACAATTAAATTTCCATGAATATGTTATAAATTTTTCCGTAAAAGTTACTATTCACACCGGATGTTAAATATAGGTTCTGAACCGTCATGCTTGCATGTAAGGCAAAGAATCTATATTTAACATCTGGTGGAACCAGTCACCGCCCATACATAAGCAATCTAGCACGAAGTGCGGTACTGGAGTGCGCAAGCACGACGATTGCGCATGGATAGGTGGAGATTGGTGGGAACAGTAACTCCGTAAAAGTTACTATATGTGAAAAAAAACAAGGAAGCTGTGCCTTTTGCGCAAACTTCCTTGTTTCTTTTCTCTATAAATTCCAGCGTTTTCCCTGAGATACTCTCAATCGGTTCATGGCTCTTGCCAGAGATGCCTGGGAATGGTAATACTCCTGAATGCTCTGTTTCTGGCGGATTCTCTCTTCTGCACGCTCTTTCTGCTCCTGTGCATGACGGATGTCGATTTCTTCCGGTTTCTCCGCGGTATCTACCAACAGTGTCACACGGTTGTTGACTACCTCTGCAAATCCCCGGCCAAACGCAACTTCCATCCAGTTTCCTTCCTCGATTTCCATACGTCCCATTCCGATCGTCACTGCGATCACCATATTTTCATGGTTTGGCAGGATTCCTTTTTCTCCATCCGGCGCCGGAATCACAAGCTTTCTGCAGCGTCCTTCGTAAAAAACCCTGTCACTTGCGATGATTTTCAAACCAAATGTATCCATATGCCACGCTCCTATTCTGCAGCTTCCTCAGCTTTTGCCTTTGCAATGACATCGTCAATCGTTCCTACATTGAAAAATGCAGATTCCGGATAGGCATCCATCTCTCCGTCAATGATCATCTTAAATCCACGGATTGTCTCTTTTAACGGAACATATTTTCCAGGGATTCCTGTAAATGTCTCTGCTACAAAGAATGGCTGAGACAAAAATCTCTGGATTTTTCTCGCACGCATAACAGTTGCCTTATCTTCATCTGACAACTCTTCCATACCAAGAATTGCAATAATATCCTGCAGTTCTTTGTATTTCTGAAGAATTGCGATGACTTTATTTGCCACTTCGTAATGCTCTTCTCCGACTACATCTGCTTCCAGAATACGGGAGCTGGATTCCAGAGGATCTACCGCCGGATAGATACCCTGCTCTACAATCTTTCTGGAAAGCACGGTCGTTGCATCCAGATGCGCAAATGTTGTCGCCGGAGCCGGGTCAGTCAAATCGTCCGCCGGCACATAAACTGCCTGTACGGAAGTGACAGATCCGTTCTTTGTAGAAGCGATACGTTCCTGTAATTCACCCATCTCCGTTGCCAGTGTCGGCTGATATCCTACTGCAGACGGCATACGCCCAAGCAGTGCGGAAACCTCAGATCCGGCCTGTGTAAAACGGAAAATATTATCGATGAAAAGAAGTACGTTCTGATGCTGTTCATCACGGAAATATTCTGCCATTGTCAAACCAGTCTCAGCCACACGCATACGCGCTCCAGGCGGCTCATTCATCTGACCGAATACCAAAGCAGTCTTCTCCAGAACACCGGACTCTTTCATTTCAGACCAGAGGTCATTTCCCTCACGGGAACGCTCTCCGACTCCGGTAAAAATAGAGTATCCACCGTGCTCTGTCGCAATGTTTCGGATCAATTCCTGGATCAGCACCGTCTTACCGACTCCTGCACCACCGAACAATCCGATCTTACCGCCCTTTGCATATGGTGCAAGAAGGTCGATGACCTTGATTCCCGTCTCCAGGATCTCTACTACAGGGCTCTGATCTTCAAATGTAGGCGGTTCTCTGTGGATCACCCATTTTTCTGCATCCTCGATCTGTTCTCCATTATCAATTGTTTCACCTAATACATTAAACAGTCTGCCCAGTGTCTTCTCACCGACAGGAACTTTGATTCCTGCTCCGGTGGCTGTTACTTCCATATCTTTATGCAGTCCTTCACTGGCAGCAAGCATCAGGCAGCGCACCTCATTGTTTCCAAGGTGCTGTGCAACCTCCATGATGCATTTCTTTCCGTTGTTTTCAACTTCCAGAGCATCTTTGATATAAGGAAGATTGCCGTCTTCAAATACTACGTCAACGACAGGTCCCATAACCTGTACAATTCGTCCTTTATTCATATGCTATTCTCACTTCCTTTTCTGCTTCTGCGCCTTCGCACCGCTGCAAACTTCCGTAATTTCCTGGGTAATTGCAGCCTGTCTGGCTCTGTTATATACGATTGACAATTCCCGGATCAGGCTCTGTGCACTGTCTGTCGCAGCTTTCATTGCCATCATACGGGCATTGTGTTCACTGGCATATGCCTCTACCAGACATCCGTAGACCATACCAATGACATAGTTCGGAACAATACTGTCCATTACACTGTCCGCAGACGGATACAGTTCAATTGCCTCCCGATACATATTCAGAGGCATCCTCATACTTCCAAAGTCTTTGGTCTCCAGCGGAAGCAGCTTCAATTTTTCCGCATCTGCCTGTACAGAATTCTCCATGCGAGTATATACGACATACACTTCATCCAGATCCCCTGCCAGAAACTGATCGATCACCGACTGCCCAATATCTCTGGCCCGATGCATCGTCGGTTTCTGAACTGTATACTGGAAATTCGTGTCAATCTCTACATCGTGCTTTGCAAAATAATGCCGTCCCAACTCACCCACAACAAAGAGCTTGTGAATCCCCGGCTGTGCAAGAATCTCTTCTTCCAGCTTGATAATATTGTGATTATATGCTCCTGCAAGCCCTTTGTCGGCTGTGACTACAATCGAACCGATTTTTTTCTGCTCTGCCGGAATATTCTCTCTGGCATCAAAATATGGATGCCGGATCTCCGGCACATGACGCAGGATACGGGAAATCTCCCCTTGCAGCCCATAAAAATAGGGTTCGGTATCTGCCAGCTTTTTTCTGGCCTGCGTCATTTTCGAAGAGGAAATCATATACATCGCATTTGTGATCTTCATCGTGTCTTTTACGCTGTTGATGCGGCTCTGTATTTCTCTGATATTTGCCATATTAACACCTGCTCTTCTTGAATTCCTTTGCAGTCTCCACGATCTTTTCAATCAGGTCTTCCGTCAGTACCTTTTTCTCTTCGATCTCCTGTCCGATTTCCGGATACTCGGAATCAAAATGATGAAGCATATCTGCCTGGAACTGTTTGATTTTTGTCTTTTCGATTCCAAGCATCACTTTATGTGTCGCCGCACACAGTGTGATGACCTTTTCATGCAGACTGAGCGGATGATAAAGCGGCTGCTTCAACAATTCCATCAAACCGCTTCCATACTCCAGCTGTTCTTTTGTCGCAGCATCCAGATCGGAACTAAACTGCGTGAACACTTCCATCTCACGATACTGTGCCAGATCGATACGGATACTTCCGGATGCTTTTTTCATCGCTTTTGTCTGTGCGGCACCACCAACACGAGATACGGAAAGACCTACATTTACGGCCGGTCTCATACCTGCCGCAAACAGATCACTTTCCAGGAAGATCTGTCCGTCTGTAATAGAAATTACGTTGGTCGGGATGTATGCAGATACATCTCCTGCCTGTGTCTCGATGATCGGAAGTGCTGTGATAGAACCTCCGCCCTGCTCTTCACTTAAACGGCTGGAACGCTCCAACAATCTGGAATGCAGGTAGAATACGTCTCCAGGATATGCCTCACGTCCCGGAGAACGTCCAAGAAGCAGAGACAGTGCACGGTAGGCTACCGCATGTTTGGACAGATCATCGTATACGATCAGCACATCTTTTCCCTGATACATAAAATGCTCTGCCATTGCTGTTCCTGCATACGGCGCAATATACTGAAGCGGCGCACAGTCACTTGCTGTGGAAGATACCACGATCGTATAATCCAGTGCATCATTGTTCTTCAATGTATTTACGACTTTTGCAACAGTAGAAGCCTTCTGTCCAATCGCCACATAAATACAGATCACATCTTTTCCCTTCTGATTCAAGATTGTATCCAGGGCAATGGATGTCTTTCCTGTCTGGCGATCTCCGATGATCAGCTCTCTCTGTCCGCGTCCGATCGGGAACATCGCATCAATAGAAAGGATTCCTGTCTCCATCGGCACACTGACCGATTTTCTGTCAATGATTCCCGGCGCCTCCTGCTCGATCGGGCGGTAATCATCTGCTTCGATCTCACCCTTTCCGTCGATCGGAGCCCCCAGTGCATTGACAACTCTTCCTACATATTTATTTCCAACCGGTACACCGGCCTTTTTTCCTGTACGAGTTACTTTTGTTCCTTCTTTGATATCTGTGTCCCGTCCAAAAAGAATGACTCCGATTTCATTTTTCTGAATATCCTGTACCATTCCTTTCAAACCCGTATCGAAGGTAACAATCTCTCCATACATTGCGTGATCAATCCCATAAATAGTCGCAATTCCGTCACCTACAGCAACGACTGTTCCCACTTCGCTGTCTTTGCTCACACTGTCAAAATTTTCTATCTCTTCTTTTAAAATAGAAATAATTTCATCTGAATTGATTGAACTCACCTTGTTCACCTCCAGGTTAATTTTTGTCCTAGTCTGTCCAGACGTCCTTTCAGACTCCAGTCATATTCATCGCTTCCTGTGCGCAGAACAAATCCGCCAAGCAGCGTACTGTCTGTCTGAATCTCAATCCTGGCCTTGCTCGCTTCATATTTTTTACAAAGGAACGCTTCCATATTTTTGAGCTGCTCGTCACTGGGCAGCTCTACACATGTCAATACGGCACTTAAGATCCGATCCTGCTCGTCACAATATCTGTCATATGCAGCAAATATCTCCGGAATCAGATCCATTCTCTCATATTTACATGCCACTTTCAGGAAATTTCTCATTTCCTGCGGAAATACCTTGTCGATCACACGTTCTTTCTTCTGTGCCGGAATTGTCGGATTCACAAACACATCATGAAGCTGCGGTACCTCCTCAAATATCTCTCTTGCTTTCTGTATGGCTTCCTTCGGAACATTCAGCTCATACAACACCTGTGCATACCGCATTGCTGCAGATGAACAGTACATCTGACTAGTTGTTGTCTGTGTCTTCATGAGCTTCACCTACTTCTTCCAGAAACTTATCATATATTTCCTGATTATTGCCTGTCTGTTCTGCCACGATCTTCGCTGCAGCTGTCATTGCAAGTCCTGCGATTTCAGACTGGAGTGCACTCATTGTCTGCTCTCGTTCTACACGGATATCCGCCTTGGCAGACTCGATGATACTGCCTGCCCTGGCATCCGCCTCCTTTACAATACGTTCATACTCTGATTTGGCGTCCTTACGTGCTTTCTCTACGATCCGCACAGATTCTTCTTTTGCCCCGCCAAGTGCCTGCGCATATTCTTCCTTCATCTTCATCGCATCTTCCTGTGCATTCTGGGCATTTTTCAATCCGTCTTCGATCAGCTGACGGCGCTTTTCCATAATGTCGGTCACAGGCTTGATCAAAAACTTCTTTAATAAGAAAGCCAGGACGATCAGGTTAATCATGGTATATAGAAAGTTCATATCAAATCTCAGCACTTCCCACACCCGCCTTTCCTGTTAATTCTATTTGCTTATTTTAAGAAGAATACGATCAGAATACCAATGATAAATCCATAAATTGCAGTTGCCTCTGCAAGTGCACAACCAAGGATCAGGTTCTTGCTGATCTTGCTTTCAGCCTCTGGCTGTCTTGCGATTGCATCCACTGCTTTTCCTGTTGCGATACCAATTCCCACTCCTGCTCCAATACCTGTTAATACTGCGATTCCTGCTCCAATTGCAATAAGTGCTCCCATAATTCTAATCTCCTTTTTATTCTTTTATTTGTTCAAAAATTCCGTTTCTATTCCTGTTCTTCTGTCATAAACAGTGCGGTCAGAAATACAAATACATATGCCTGAATCAGACCGTCAAAAATATCGAAATAGAAATTCATCGGAAGTGGTATAATCAGCGGAACAAATGCTTTTAAAAGTTCCATTACCACAAATCCTGCCAGCATGTTACCAAACAGTCGCATACAGAGCGACAATGGGCGGATAAAAATTTCCAGAATCATAATCGGTGCAACCACCGGCACCGGTTTGGCAAAATGCTTGACCCAATGTTTCATACCGTTTTTATGTATTCCTGAATATTCGATCAGGCACATACTCATCACGGCAAGTGCTGCTGTTACATTCAGATCTTTTGTCGGCGGCTTAAAGCCAAGCAGACCAATCATGTTGGCGCACGCCAGATAAAGAAGAACTGTGATCAGATACGGTATATATCTTTTGTTCCCTTTACCGAGGATCCCTTCAAAGAAATCCGTTGCCCAGTCAATTGCAGCTTCCAATGCCAACTGAACTTTTCCCGGGTTTTCTACCTTCAGATTTCTCACCAGAATCAATGATAATCCAACCAGAACCGCCATAATGATCCATGTAACAACCACGGACTCCGAAATTCCGCCGAGAACCGGAAGTTCAAATACTGTTTTACAGTTCAGCTCTTCCATCAATTCTGTTGCTAAATTTTCCGTATCGCTCCCTCCCTTTCCTGTCTCTTTTTTTAATTACTGCCCTTTGGGGGTCTTCCCTTTTCTCTTCCAGGTGGAGGCCTCTTACGAGCATAAAAAAGGAAATTTCATGCTTCGAAATCTCCGTACTGTAATCCCTTTTCAGACAGCGTGCCTAAAAAGTTATCTAAATCCTACTCCCAGCAAGTGGGTTTGTCAACAAAAAAAATTTAGAGTTTTATTTTTCCGATCGTACTCTTTTTTTGTCGAAATTCCCAGTGTTTTAAAATACGTTTTTTTCTTTTTTTAGGAATATTTCAACCTTATTTTACTGACTTTTCGTCATTTTTATTTTATACCATTCCTTTTTCACTAATATACAGTAATTCATTTGCACTTTTTTCATCAAACTTCCATAATATTGTGAAATACCTGTCGTTCTGTTTGTGGAAATACTCTCTGAAACCATAAAAAAAGAGGACTTTCTGCACATAGAAGCACAATTCTGTGTACAAAAAGTCCCATTTCCACCTTATTCTCTCTTTTGAGACTGCATTTTCTCCTTATTTTCAGACTCTTCCAGAGATTGTTCCCTTGCAATTTTAAGGAAATCTCTCTCTGCTCTTTTTCTTCTCGGAATAAATCTGCCTGCAACGCCCTTTCCACGGCTTCTCACATAGAAAAATCCAATCACTGAAAAAACTGCTGCACCGATAAAATTCACAAACAAGTCTTCCATTGTGTCGATCAGTCCGATGTCCAGATATCCGCCCACCCCCAATGGCTGTCCATTGATCAGCACTTCCCTGATCTGATCGATCGTCACCGGAACATTTCTTCCGTCCGGATTCAGCATGACCGATGTGATTGCAAAAAGAACCGTATCCTTCTGCATATCAAATCCCAGAATCTGATCCATGCCAAATTCAAAAAACTCCCACACAACTCCAATTGTCATAGAAAAACAAAATGCCACAATCGCAGTAAACACCGGTGACAGATGAAAGACTGTACGCTCACTCCGATTGAGTAAATCAACCAGTGAAAATCCGATTGCCGCTGCCAGAAATCCATTCAGCGTATGCAGCACCGTATCCCAGAACGGAAACAGCAGATAAAATTCATTGATCTCACCTAATATCTCCGCTGCAAATATAAAAAACAATACGATGATCTCCAGCGTTGTAGGCAGCTCTATTTTAAACGTTACCTGCACAAAACTTGGAACAATCAGAAGCAAAAGTGTCAGAATGCATAAAAATACGTTTTCATAATTCTGATTTAAAACCTGGAGCACCAGCATCACGATCACAAGAATCCGCAAAATAAGATACACCATAAATGAGCTTTTATGTTCCCTGAGTTCCATTTTTATCGCTTCCGCCATATGGCGGAAATAGCCGTTTTGTTTTTTCTCTTTCTTTTCTTTCATTCCCCGCTCCCTTTCTGCTCTTCTGTATCATTTCAAACGATACTTCCATTTCCTTTACACTTAAGAATATTATAGAAAGATAACATCGGGATTGCAAGATTGTTCTGTTGGGGTGCCTTCATTGCATTCATAACATTTGTTGCTTTGGATTTTGAACATCCTAACCATTCCATAATATTTGCCTGTCCAAATGGTTTGTCTACTCCACTTTCCAGAAATACCCTGCCACTATTCTCAATAAATTTCTCCGTAATCTCTGTTTCCTTGAATAATGGCAAATACTTTTCAAAAGCATTGCTTACTTTCCTGACTTTGCAATAAATTATATCTTGCACTTTCTTTTTGTTTTCTCTAAACTGAAACTAAAATAATTGTTACAAAGGAGAATTTCATGCAGCATCCCTTTCCTTATGAAGTCATATACAGTGACAGAAAATCCCTCGCAATTCAGATTACTGCACAGGCGACGGTCCGTGTCCGGGCACCCAAAAACTGTCCTGCCCCGACCATTGATACATTTCTTTACGAAAAGCAAGCCTGGATCCTAAAGCATCTGGACTCGGCATCTCAGCGTCTTGAGCAATCTTCTGAAAAACCTCAGATTTCTGAAAATGACCGGAAACGATACATCCAGCTTGCACGGGATATTTTTACACGCAAGACAGAATATTATGCCCGTATCATGGGCGTCACCTACGGCCGTATCTCCATCCGGGAACAGAAAACCCGCTGGGGAAGCTGCTCCAGCGCCGGAAATTTAAACTATAACTGGCGTCTGATCTTCGCTCCGGAAGAAATCGTGGACTACATCGTTGTACATGAACTCGCCCACCGTCTGGAAATGAATCACTCAAAAGCATTTTATAATATTGTAGAATCCGTACTGCCCGATTACCGAAAAGCACAGAAATGGCTGCGGGAAAATGGCGGAAGTTTGTGAATATATGTAGCTTTCATAAACAAATCATTGTAGCGCAGCGGGGAAATACACATCCCGACTTCATCACTCTCTTACGGGTGGAAAGCTCCAGTTAATTCTTTCTGTGTTGTATAAAGGGGCATTTTAGGCAAAGCAAGCATATACAGATGGTTTTGTTTCTTATTCGGATCGCATGAAGCCCCTCTGGGCGATATGCGCATCCAAATTAGAAACATTCCATCGGATTTGCGCAGTGGAGCCAGCCCCTGTTACAATACAGAAAGAATTCAACGGAACTTTCTCCCTACTCTCACATTTGCTTCCTCACCACCCGGTATTCATCTCCCATCTGATAATATGGGCATTCCCGGAAATCTCCCTGCACGAACCTCACCATCTCATCTTCATCCAGATCCTGCGTGCAGACATAGCACTCATAATCGTCATCATATTCATAATTCATGCAGCTTTCGCAGTTTGCCGCTGTTTTTCTGCCTCGCATCTTATACCTCCCCCAATTCTTTTAACACCTGATATACGTAAGAAACAGGAAGTCCTACGACATTGAAATAGTCCCCCTCGATCTTCTCAATAAATGCAGAAAATCTCCCCTGAATTCCGTAAGCCCCGGCCTTATCCATAGGTTCTTTACTCTCTACATATTTCTGGATTTCTTCTGTGCTCATCGGATTGACAAAAACTTTTGTTTCCACCGCGTGGCTGATCACCGTTTTTTCTCCGCTTTCATCAAACCACAGAACCGCAACACCCGTATATACCTGATGTGTATCTCCCTGCAGTGACCGGATCATCTCAAAGGCTTCCTGTTCATCCTTTGGTTTTCCCAGAATTTGTTCTTCATGCACAACGATCGTATCCGCACCGATCACGATCACATTCCTTGCCTGGATCTCGGAAGCCACATTTTCCGCTTTCATCAGCGCCAGCTCTTTTACAATCTCCTTTGGAACCGTATTTGTATACACTTCTTCCTTATTGCTGACACGCACTTCAAACGGAACACCGATCTGTGATAAAAGCTCTTTTCGCCTCGGTGAAGCTGACCCTAAAATTATTTTCTTCATACTCAAAACTCCTTGTTGTACTTTGTTGTTGATAATAACACTTTTCTGCCTGTTATGGTAGACTTTCCATCCGAAAATATCGTATGATAATTATTGTTTACATCAATTATAACCTTTTATTTTGAACTTTTCACAAGGAGGCGATTCTATGGATCTTCCAGATTCTCCCCGAGCCAAAACGGTCAGAATTTCTTTCTCTGTGGAAAGAATACAACAACTGCTCCACCCCGGAAGCGCATCTGGTAAAAGCACTGGATAAAGCAGAAACGATCCTGCAGCACAATCAGGGAAAAAATCCACCCGATTTTGATTATGCATTCAATCTCACTTACGGAGCCTCCTACTTCAAAGGCGATCCGCGGCTGGAGGAATTAAGAAGCATACTGGATGCAGAAACAAACGCTGTCATAGAACATACACAAGAAAAGGAGAACAACCATTTATGATTCAAATCATCATTTCACCTGCGAAAAAAATGAATATATGCGAAGAATTTCCCAGCACTGCCACCACACCTGTTTTTGCAGAACAGACAGACCTTTTATATCAGACGCTAAAGCAGATGTCATTTGAAGAATTGCGGAAACTTTGGAAATGCAGTGAAAAACTGGCACTTCAAAATACAAAAAGACTGTGCGAATTTACACCGGCTGACGCTGTCACTCCCGCGGTTCTCGCCTATGAAGGGATCCAATATCAATACCTCGCACCGGGCATCTTTTCTGATACACAGTGGGACTATGTAAACCGACATCTGAACATTCTTTCCGGATTTTACGGTGTCCTGTGCCCTTCAGATGCTGTCATTCCCTATCGTCTGGAGATGCAGGCCAAACTGGAAACTGAGAATGCCACTGATTTGTATCATTTCTGGAACGATCAACTATATCAGGCATTGTACTGTAAATTTGAGAAAAATTCTCCTAAAGAACTCATCAATCTTGCTTCCGCAGAATACAGCAAAGCAGTACTTCCTTATCTGGCAAAAGACGTACACTGCGTCACCTGCATTTTCGGAGAATTCGTTCAGGGAAAAGTAAAGGTGAAAGCCACGCTCGCGAAAATGGCGCGGGGAGAAATGGTCCGCTGGATGGCAGAACACCAGATTCAGACTGCAGAAGAGCTGAAACAGTTCACCGGACTTGGATTTGCTTTCGAAGAGTCTCTATCTTCCGGGACAGAGTATGTGTTCCTGAAAAAAGCTATCTGCCCGGAAGATTAGACTTTTCTTATTCTGCCTTCATTTCCCGGATCTCTCCGCACGCGATCATAGCGCCGGAGTTTCCGGAAGGCTGGGTTGTCATATCATCCGGATGTGCGTGTATGATAACCGCTCTTCCGATCACATCCTCGGGATGAAATCGATCTGTGTAAAAGATCAAAAATGCATTTCCGTCATTTGCCAGAAGCGAAGGCATATCTCCCGCATGCTGCGGGTGCATGGCATTTGTCGGATTGTAGTGTCCGTCCGCCTGTGCAAAGGGTTCCGCTTTTGTTCCCTGACAGGTTCCCTCATGAATATGAAATCCATGAAATGCATTTCCGTCAGGCAGATTGCGGATATCGGCTGCCACGATCGTTCCATTGTGAACTCCGAAAAAATATACCATTCCCCGGATTTCTGGAAATTCTGAGCTTCCTTTGATCTCTGCAGCGGCATCCGGAATGGTCTGTATCTCTGAAAACATCTTACCACCTCCCGGATTACCATATGCAGTTTTTCAAAAATTGTTATTCCTGATGCACTCTCCATGCTTCTGTTAAAAGCTCCGGCTCTTCGATCAGACGCAGCGCACCCTTCGCCATACATTCTGTCACATACAGCATTCCCTTCTGCCCAATGCTCATTCCGGACTGTGCGGCTGCACTCCAGTGATGCAGCGGTGTACCCTTGCACATGGTCGCCGCACTGAGCATCACAGTTGGCACGGTATGACTGACTTCTGAGACATCGGTTCCGATTGCCAGCAAAACAGGTTGGTCTTCCAACGGTTCCAGACCTCCAAAATAATTTCCGTCATTGACCAGTCCCGCTTCTTTTGTGAGGCTTTCTGCAAACCGCAGCTCCTCTTCTGTATATTCCGGAAGATTGGTCTGTTCCATTGCCTGATAAAATACTTCTGCCAGCGAACGGTTCACTTTCATTTCCTGATTGCTCGTCACAAGCTCGATCTCCACTCTCGTTCCGGTCATCAAAGCCGCACCCTTCGCACAGTCATCCACTCTGTTCGATGCATCCTCTGTCCTGGAACGTTTGGATGAACGGATAAAGTAATTCGTAGAAGCAAAATCCGGCACGATATTCGCCGGTCCGTCTGTGTTCGTATATGTATAATGAATCCGAACATCATCCGCCACATGTTCCCGTAAATAATTCACTCCCACATTCATCAGTTCTGCCGCATCCAGCGCACTTCTGCCAAGCTCCGGATGTTTGGACGCATGTGCTTTGACTCCGTAAAATTTGTAATTCTTCATGTCCTGCGCCTGCCAGATATCATAACTCACCCGATTCCGGTCAAACGGATGCCAGGTGATCGCCGCATCCAGGTCATCAAACACTCCTGCCTGATTCATCTGAATTTTCCCAAGAATAATTTCCTCAGCCGGGCAGCCATACACCCGGATGGTCCCGGAAAGCTGCGCTTTTTCCATCCGCTCTTTCAAGGCACAGGCTGCCCCCGCGCAGGCTGTGCCAAGCAGATTGTGTCCGCATCCGTGCCCCGGCGTTTTCAGCGGCTGATACGTGCAGACCGGCTTCTGGCCAAGACCCGGAAGAGCGTCATACTCTGCCAGAAATCCAAGTATCGGTTGTCCTGATCCCCACTCTGCAACAAATGCGGTCTGAAGCCCTGCGATTCCTTTTGTGATACGAAATCCTTTTTCTTCCAGATAGTCAGAAAGACAGGCTGAAGATACGACTTCTTCTTTGGAAAGTTCCGGATGCCGAAAAATATAATCTGCTGTGTTAACCAGTTCTTCTGTGTGTTCCTGTATCCATGTGTGAATATGATCTGCTGTATTTGCGTCTTTTTCCTCGCCTGTCCATACCCCAAGTCCGCTCCCAAGCTTCTCCCCGGATAGCAGATATTTTCTGGCTGCTCTCTGCAGGCTGGTGTCCTCTGCATAGCTTCGGGGATCCGTCTCCAATTCTCCGAAAATCCTCTCTTCTGCCTCTCTCCACTCAAAATCAACCGCAACAACATGAAACAATGTCTGGAACTGCAAAATATTAGATTCCGGCTTCATAATTTCTTTGAGCCCCGGATATAAAAGCCAGGAATGACAAAGATATACCTGCTTCTCCTTCCAGAATTGTTCTGCCTGACGAAATGAATCCAGACAGGCATCAAGCTCCAGCTTCTCTCCCTGCGGGATATGCACGCTGATCACGGGATCTCCTTTGTGAACCGATATCCCGTCTGTCTGTATCTCCCATAAAGACGGGATTTTCTCAAATTCCAGACGCCCAAGCCGAAACAGACTCATATCCAGATGTCTGCAAAACCAGTCGTACTGCGCAATCCCATATTCTCCATACGCTTTATAACAATTTTCACACCACAATGTCAGATCATAAAACGTATCCCGGTAAACCCGTCTGGAAATCCCCTGTTCACAATACCGATCATAAACCTCACAGGCCATTTTTGAAAAACAATATAAAAATACCAGCCGAAAATCTTCTCTTTTTTTCACTGCTTCATAAAACAAATTCACATCTCTGAGAAATAACTCCCACAGCTTCTCATATTCCCCTTCTGTAATCTCCAGCTTTTCAAGCTGCCGCACAGCGTCCGGCATCAGGGATATTTCCTCCCAAAATTCCAATAATTTCATTGTGCACCTCCGTTTTTGTTTTCCTCTGTTGATTCTATCTGTCAGCATACTTCATTCTTGTGGTATTTGCAATTCGTTTTACGTCTTCCCTTTCTCAATCAGATATTTACACAACATTTTGCACATAATCATAGAAAAATCTACTAAAAAATTGTATAATATATAAAAGTTTATGAAAGAGAGGATTCACTATGAAGCAAAATAATATGTTAGCAATGATCCTGGCGGGCGGACGAGGCACCCGCCTGCATGACCTGACAAATAAAGTGGCAAAACCCGCGGTTTCATACGGCGGAAAATACCGTATCATCGATTTTCCACTCTCCAACTGCGCCAACAGTGGAATTGATATTGTCGGTGTGCTCACGCAGTATGAATCGATCTTGCTGAACAGCTACGTTGCGGCAGGCAGACGCTGGGGACTGGATGCCAAAGACAGTGGAGTCTATGTACTGCCTCCACGTGAGAAAGCAGATTCCAATCTGGATGTATATCGGGGGACTGCAGATGCGATTTCCCAGAACATCGATTTTATTGACACCTACGCTCCGGAATATATTCTGATCCTGTCCGGTGATCATATTTATAAGATGAATTATGATGCCATGCTGAATTATCACAAAACCTGCGGTGCAGATGCCACGATTGCTGTGATCGAAGTACCGATCAAAGAAGCAAGCCGGTTCGGGATTATGAATACCGATTCTACAGGACGTATCGTAGAGTTCGAAGAAAAACCGGAACACCCAAAAAGTAATCTGGCATCCATGGGGATTTACATTTTTAACTGGAAGCTGCTTCGCAAAATGCTGCTGACAGATATGAAAAATCCGGATTCCAACCACGATTTCGGAAAAGATATCATTCCTACGCTGTTAAATGATGGGAAAGATCTTTATGCCTATAAATTTGAGGGCTACTGGAAAGATGTTGGAACAATCGACTCTCTCTGGGAAGCAAATATGGATCTTCTGGACAAAAATAATGCTTTGGATCTCAACGATCCCGCATGGAAGATCTATACGGAAGATCCGACAACACCTCCTCATTATATCGGACCAAACGCCGATATTAAACGCTCTTTCATTACCCAGGGCTGCATGATCGACGGTGAAGTCAAAAACTCCGTGTTATTTACCAGTGCCAAGATCGATACCGGCGCCAGAGTCATTGACAGTGTACTCATGCCGGGAGTGATTGTCGAAGCAGGAGCTGTCGTACAGCGCACCCTGGTTGCTGACGGAGTGCGGATCGGGAAAAATGCCGTAGTAGGCAGTCCGGACAGCGAACATATCGAACTTGTTGCAAAACGTGTGAAAGGAGCAGAATAATATGAGCAAGGCATTAGGAATCATCAACTTTTCCGGAAACCACATCTGGGTAAAAGGACTGCAGTCTTACCGTCCGATCGGTGCCATGTCCTTCCTCGGAAGATACCGTGTCATCGATTTTCCGCTTTCCAATATGAGCAACAGCGGCATTGACCAGATTCAGGTGTATATTAATCAAAAGCCCCGTTCTCTCACCGAACATATCGGAACCGGAAGACATTACAATATCAACTCCAAACGTGGAAAAGTTCGAATCCTCTTTTCTGAAAACGGGATTGAAAACAGCATTTATGACAACGAGATTGCAGCTTACATAGAAAACATAGAGTGTATTGAAAATACACCTTGCCCGTACGTGATCATTGCCCCGAGTTACATGGTATACTCCATGGACTTTGATTCACTGTTACAGAGCCATATCGACTCCGGAGCGGATATTACGCTGCTGTATCATTCTGTTGACAATGCAAAGGATCACTTCTTAAACTGTGACCTTCTGAATCTGAACCGCCAGAAAGGTGTTCTCTCGATTGAAAAAAACAGAGGAAATGCAAAGAACAGAAATATCTTCATGGATACTTATGTAATGAAAAAAGAACTGTTTATCGACCTGATCAAAAAAGGGCATGATATGTCCTCTATGTACACACTGCCCCAAGTCATCAATATCGAATGCAGCGAACTGGATATCCGCGGAGTTTCCCACCGTGGCTTCTTTGCCGCCATTACAGATTTGAAAAGCTATTACGAAGCGAATCTTTCCCTGCTCGATTTTAAATCCGCCTTCAGTCTGTTTGATGATAACTGGCCGATCTATACAAAAACGACAGATTCCTGTCCGACTCAATATTTTGAGACTGCAAATGTAAAAACCTCTTTCGTATCCAACGGATGCCTGATCGAAGGCACTGTGGAAAACTCTGTGATCGGACGTGGATGCATGATTAAAAAAGGTGCTGTTGTAAGGAATACCGTTCTCCTTCCGGGCGCTTATGTAGGAGAAGACGTTCATGTGGAAAATCAGGTGGTAGACAAGCGTGCAAAGCTCTTACACGCCAAAGAAATTATTGCAAATGTAGACAATCCGGGATATATCAAGAGGAATGATACCGTATAAAGTAAAGCAGGATGCTTAAGGATTTATTCCTTGTCATCCTGCCTTATTTTTTCTTTTATCAAAAAATAATCTGAATTCCATTCGGTTGTAAAATTAAATCTGCAAGTTTTTCTCTGTCCAGAGAAATATGCAGAAAATTTCTGCCGGGAACTTTTATGTGATTATCTCACTCCAAACTGATATATTGTCGTGGTGTCGTATTTTTCTCCTTTTTTCAGTACCGGTGACGGGAAGCTTTCCTCATTCGCCGCATTCGGATAATACTGTGTCTCCAGACAGAAGCCGGAGTTATCGTGGTAGATCATGTTGCGTTTTCCTCTGACTCCCTCCAGGAAGTTTCCGGTATAGAACTGCACACCCGGAAGATCCGTATATACTTTCATGGTAATTCCGGACTGCTCTCCTTCCACCTCTGCAATCTTGCGCAGTGTCTGATCCCATCCATCGATGACAAAGTTGTGATCATATCCCTTGACCAGACGCATCTGATGATAGTCGGATGCCAGCTCTTCTCCGATCACTTTTCCTTTTGTGAAATCCATCGGTGTACCTTCCACCGGCCAAATCTCTCCTGTCGGAATCGAACCGGTCTCTTTTACCGGTGTAAACGAAGATGCCTGCAGTCTTATCCAGTGACGTCTTACGCTGCCGCAGTTATGTCCATTCAGGTTAAAGTAAGTGTGGTTCGTCATATTCACGATCGTTGTCTGATCAGATTCTCCTTCATAGTGGATCTTCAACTCATTTTGATCTGTCAGGGTATAGGTCACGGTAATCGAGAAGTTCCCCGGATATCCCTGGTCTCCATCCGGGCTGTCCAGGTGGAAAGAAACACTGTCTTCCTCCTCTTTCACACAATCCCAGAGGCGGAACGCATAACTGTCCGGTCCACTGTGCAGGTTATTCTCTCCCTCATTTTTCGGAAGGTGATACTCTATCCCATCCAGCACAAATCCTGCGCCTTCTGTCCGGTTCGCCCCTCTTCCGACTGCTGCCCCGAAGAAAGTTCCATTCTCTTCATAATCCGATACCTTGTCATATCCGAGAACGATATCTTTTCGCTCTCCCGCAAAATCCTTCATCTCCACAGATACGATCGCTGCTCCGAGACTGCTGAGCTTTACACGCATTCCCCGAATGTTGCGCAGCGTATAGGCAGTTACTTCTCTTCCGTCTTTTGTTGTTCCAAATATTGTTTTTTCGATACTCATATGCTCTCCTGTCCGGCATTTTTTATCTTCCCCAAATGCCTGTCCTGTTTACTTCATATTGTAGCTCTGTTTCGCCCGCTCCGCAAACATTTTTTCAGGAAAGTGGAATCAGGATCCTCAGTTCAAACCAGTTCTTTTTCAAATCTGTTGTCACAGAACCACCGTATTTTGCCGCCGTACTTTTGATACTCTTCATGCCAAACCCGTGAAAGCGGCGATCTTTCTTTGTTGTGACAGGTATTCCGTTTTCAAACTTTAACTGCTCTTCACAATAATTCTCACACCGGATTCTGAGAAACTGTTTCTGCTTTGCAACGGACAGATGGATCAGCCGTTTTTCCTGTTCATTCAGCTTTTGCACACTTTCAATAGCATTATCCAGAATATTCCCAAACAATGCACTGATGTCCATATCTTCCATAAAATTCAACGCACTTCCGTCTGCCACACACGTCACCCCCACTCAACATGTTCTGCAAATAAGGATCTGCACCATACCTACCTTCCAAATACTGCTTATCATATGCAGCTGTATTATTCACTCTTTCATTGTCTTCCCGTCTAATTTCATACAAGGAATAAACTTGGCTGCTATGGTTTTCATCCAAAGCTGCAAACCATATTTCATCTCTTCTGAATACTGTGTTTTTCATTGTAGCAATATCATGAGACGTAAATAAAAGCTGAGCTCCATATTTATTGATTTTTTTATTCTTAAACATAGATATTACGTATCGCAAAAGCTTAGGATGCAGCTTTGCATCTAACTCATCAATAATTACCAGACGTCCTTCCTGTAATGCTACAAGTATAACCGGAAGCGCTGCAATCAACTTTCTTGTTCCATCAGATTCATGATTAAACGGCAATTCATATTTCTTACCCGAAATTGTTCGTACAGTATATAACTGCTCTTCCTTTTCATCATATCTATAATCCTCTACATCAATGCCCATTTCGTTCAGCAACATAATAATCTGATTCTTTGTCTGTTCATTATCAGATACCATAATCTGCAATTCTGCAACAGGGTTCGCATAATTACGAATGATACATGACTCAAACCACTCTTGAACCTCTGTTATCACAGGTATATTATAATTAATTGCCAAAAAAGATAAAAATGGCATTTTCTCATTCACTTTGGTATTTACATTCTCTTTACTTAAAATAGTTCCTAAAGTAAGCTCTTCGCCGTCACGATAAAAAATATGTGCAGGCTTTTTGCCTCCTATTGTTTTCCGATCCAATGTTTCTGCTGATATTTCATCTTTTAAAACAGCTAAATAGTAACGGTACTCATATTTTTCTGTACGAAAGAAAATTTCAAACTCAGTAGGCTCATCTTTCGATTCACTATCAAATAAAAAAGGCTCTGCGACAACCTTTTGCTGCATAATGACCCTCTTTCTAGTACTTCCTAAATCATGAATCGGTCTCACCACTGTTGTAATAAGACAAGATAACGCTCGGATCAAATTCGTCTTTCCGCCGCCATTTGGTCCATAAATAACACTCACAGGCAAAAGATCACTACACTTATCTTTCACAATCAAATTATCTTTGAATTCCGGAATTGCAGTTGCCTGCAAATCAAAAACAGTTTCATCTCTATATGACTTAAAATTCTGAAACGAAAACTGACATAGCATTTTTATCGCCTCCTTTTTACAGCCAGTATAACACTATTTTTTCCATGTTTCAATTTTTATATTCAATTTCATAAAAAATATTTTTTATTTTTAATATAAAATTCGTATTTTAAGATTTTATTTTACTTCCTCAAACAAAATACGACAGAAGAGCTTCTTTTTTCGCTCTCCTGTCGTATTTTATCTCTTTGTGCTCAACGCTATTTTCAAAACTCAAACACTGCCACTCCATATGGCTGCAGCGGATATGCGATCGAATACTTCTGACCATCGCATTCCTGCTTCACCGGCTTATATACCTTCGGACGCTCCACACCGTTTCCACCGTATTTTGGATCGTCACTGTCCAGCACTAACTTCAGCTGCTTTCTGCGCGGCACACCCACCCGGTAATCCGGACGTTCCATCGGCGTAAAGTTGCAGACAAACAACAGATTCTTCTTATTATCTCTGGAGTGTCTCACAAAACTGAAAATACTGCGGAAGGTATCGTCCTTATTGATCCATTCAAACCCTGCCGGATCCGTATCCAGCTCATACAGCGCCTTGTTGTGTCTGTACAGATGAAGCAGATCACGGTACCAGTTCTGGATCTGCTGATGCGGCTCCTCCGCAAGCAGATACCAGTCAAGCTCCCGCTCTTCGCTCCACTCCCGAAGCTGCGCAAACTCCTGTCCCATAAACAGCAGCTTTTTGCCCGGATGTCCCGTCATAAATGCATACGCCGCTTTCAGATTTGCAAACTTGTCAAAGCCAAGTCCCGGCATCTTATTGAGCATCGAGCACTTCAGATGCACCACCTCATCGTGGGACAGCACCAGAATATAATTCTCACTGTACGCATACTCCATGGAAAAGGTCATCTGATAATGCGCCCCTTTCCGGAACAGCGGATCTAATTTCATATATTCGGTAAAATCATGCATCCAGCCCATATTCCACTTCAGACTGAATCCAAGACCATCCTCCTCCGGCGCGCCTGTCACCTTCGGCCATGCGGTAGATTCCTCTGCGATCATCATAGCACCTTGATTTCTTCCCAGAACCACACTGTTCAAATGCTTAAAGAATGCGATCGCCTCCAGATTCTGATTGCCTCCATACTGGTTCGGGATCCACTGTCCATCCTGCTTGCCGTAATCCAGATACAACATCGATGCAACCGCATCCACACGAAGCCCGTCCACATGATAGTGCTCGATCCAAAACAGCGCATTGGCAATCAGGAAATTCTGCACCTCCGGCTTGCTGTAGTCGAAAATCTTCGTCCCCCAGTCCGGGTGCTCGCCCTTTCTCGGATCTGCATATTCAAATGTCGGCGTACCGTCAAAATCAGCCAGTCCATGGGCATCCTTCGGAAAATGTGCCGGAACCCAGTCTAAGATCACACCAATGCCATTGCGATGCAGATAATTGATCATATAGGCAAAATCCTGCGGTGTCCCGTAACGGGAAGTCGGCGCATAATATCCGGTTACCTGATACCCCCAGGATCCGTCAAACGGGTGCTCCGCAATCCCCATCAGCTCCACATGGGTATACCCCATCTTCTTCACATAATCCGTAATCGAATGAGCAAATTCACGATAGGTATAAAATCCCTCATCCTCTGTGCCCGGATGACGCATCCAGGAGCCCATATGTACCTCATAGATCGCCAGCGGATTCTCCTTTTGATCCCACTTTTTCCGCTTCTGCAGCCACTGCTCGTCCGACCACTTCAGATTCGAAATATCGGTCACTCGGGAAGCCGTACCCGGACGCCGCTCCGCATAATTTGCAAACGGATCCGCCTTAAAAATCCGTTCTCCTGTCTGTGTCTCGATACAGAATTTATACAGATCCCCTTCCTGCGCTCCCGGCACAAAACAAGTGTAGATCCCAAGCGGCTCCTGACGATGCATCTCATTCGCCCCAAAATCCCATGCGTTAAATTCACCTACAACGGACACTCTCGCTGCATGCGGCGCCCATACTGCAAAATAGACACCTTCCTGCTTCTTCTGCACGGCCTTGTGTGCTCCCATCTTGCGGAAGATCTCATAGTGCGTGCCCTGTCCAAAAAGATACTGATCTAATTCTCCGATTTCATATGGCTGTAATTTCTTTTGTACGGTTTTCTGTCTTCCCATAATCCCACCTCACAGCTGCTGTTTTTTCGTATAGCTTCATTATACTTTATCTACTTTTAAAAAGAAAGTGAAAAACGACAGAATGCCGAAGAAATTCGGCTAACACGAAATTTCTTCGGCATATTGTACGAAAGATGTCGGATATTGTCTATCTTATCTCCTGATCTCTTTCACCATATATGATGTGAATACTTAACCTTTTATCCACGTAAAATCAACATACCACCTCTTCCTGTGAAAAAATTCTCCATCATATTTTCTAAATCCCATACTAAACTGAACTTCTTCTGTACGCTTTAACAATTTTATTACAATTTCATTTTTCCCTTTTCTTAAATTCACAATATCATAATTATTATATGGAGTCCACAATCTTATTTCATCTTTTTCCATACAACATTCCCCATTAATCCAGATTTTAAATCCATCATTATTTCCAACAACTAGCCACAATTGTTGGTCAAAAGGTGAAATAAATTCCTGCCTTAGATAAATACATCCCTGCCCTTTAAATGTAAACACTTGATTTAACGGCAACAGATCTTCATATCCAACTACTCTGCATAATTCATGTTCTCTAAAAGCCGACTCAAAACACTTCTCATCTATATATTCTTTCTCGATATAGACTGCATTATTTACCATACACTCCAACGTAGGAAGATTACATCCTTCTCCATGCGCCTTCGGGAATTCAGGTGGATCTTCTTTTTTCAATGCCTCAAAAAATGGCCCTATTGCAGACCATACAGGTGCACCGGCAATCCCAAACTTTTTAGAAATTCCACCAAACTCTGCATACATAATATTTTTTTCTCGTAAATCATTCTGCTCTTCTAACAATTCAAACTCAATTGTACATGTATATTGTTGTTTTGGTTCAATATGTAACCTCTGCTTTCTGGCATTACAAATCCACCCTTTTGGTATCTCTCTAATCACCAGACAATCTTCAATTTCTGCTCTTGTTTTATTTTCAATTTCAATCTCTATTTTACATTTTTCATAAAAATTGATGGAAGGTAAACTTTGATATTTAATGTTTAAAGAAAGTTCTCCATGCTCACTCTCCTTTTTCTCCTCTAATTGTTGTCTTAACTTATCTTGTAGACAGCATGTCTCTTCCGCTAAAAATCTAATGGAATTATTTTCTCTTTGAACATCAATTCCCACTACAAGATTTTCTCCTACTAATTCTTTCAATTCTTCCGGTATTTTAGATACACCTTTTACAATCCCCCAAATTGCTGCAGCCGTAGCACACGTACAATCAGTGTCATAACCACTTCTGAATGCGATATGAATCACATTCTCCAGATTATCACCTCCCAATAATAAGGCATAGACAACAATTCCTAGATTTGTAACTGCATTTGTAAAATCAAAATGACCATATTTTTGCATTAATTTTTCTCTAACACATCTCCATGCTTCTTTTTTAATCTGATTTATTTCACACCATCTCATCACATCCTGTACGCACATTCTTGCTCTCGAGCGATCAGGTAAATAAATGATTGCTTTTTTTAATAATTCTTCAATATTATCACATTCAAACGCTATTGACTCAACAGCCGAATAATACTGTTCAATCCAAACCGCTTCTTTTTCATGATCTAAACTTCCGTCCATTCCTGCAAAATATACTGCTGCCTTCGGGTTTCCGGGAAAGAGCATTCCCCATATTTCAGAACGAATCGGACAACCTTCACCTTCTGAAAACACTGGATTATTGAAGCTTCCACTATATGGTGGCATGATCCCTCTCTCATAGTTTTTCAAAAACACACCATATTCATTGAACGGATACCAGCATTTTTCATTCCACGCATCCGCAAGATCTTGAGCTGAGACAGAAATTCCCTTCCTTTGCAGTACTTCTAACCAAAGTAATTGTATATCCAAATCATCATTTGGCAAATCAGGACGCATCATAGTTTTAAAATCTTCACATTCAATAATGTCTTTTATCCCTTCCACTGCTGCTCCTGCTGCTCCCCCAATACATTTCCCTAGCCAACCACCATAAATTTTATCAAAACTATTATATTTTTTCTCTGACATCTTTTTTCTCCCTTATCATAAGGATTGCTATTTTAAAATTGCCCCTGCCGAAAAAGTTTTTTCTACTTGGTTACTAAAAAATACAAACAACAAAACGGGTAATACACTTGTAATCACCATCGCTGCATACATTCCGCCATAATCTGTTCCATATTTTCCAGATGAATAATTCATCAATGCAATTGGCAGAGTTCTATACGTCTCTCCATTGATCAATACTAACGAATAAATAAATTCATTCCAACTGTTAATAAATGTATTGATACTCATCGTTGCAATTGCCGGCTTTATAATTGGCACAATAACTTTAAATAGAATAGAAAAAATTCCTGCACCATCCATTACAGCAGCCTCTTCCATTTCATATGGAATTCCTGACAGAAAACTGCTGCACATCAATGTTGACATTGCAATATTAAAAGCTGTAATCGTTAAAATTAACGATAATGGATTATTAATCAGATGCATACTTCGTAACATCATAAAAATAGGAACAATCACGATTTGTGATGGAAGAAGTATCCCAAGTGTTACTACTTTGCTTACCTTTGTAGAAAGTTTCCATCTCATTCTTGTTAATGCATATGCCAACATTACAGAAACAACAATTGTTAACATCAATGTTGCTCCCGTCACAACAACACTATTAATAAAAAATTTTAAAATATGTCGGTTAAAAAGAGCATCTGTATAATTGGAAAATTTCCAGATATGGGGCAATCCAAATGACTCTCCTGTCATGATTTCTGTTGTTTCTTTAAACGAGTTGATAAACATCCATATCAATGGATATACCGATGTTACCGCACAAATTCCAAACACGACTGTCAACAATCCCCGTACCCATCTCTGTTTAATTTTCATACTTTCACCGCCTATTCCTGATATTTTCCTTTTTTAAACATCCAGCTAATGCCTCCAAGAATTACACATGTTTCCAAAATTACAATAATCCCAACTGCAGAAGCCATTCCATAACGCTGATTAGAAAATGCCTGTTTATACATATACATCATGACTGTTTGTGTTAAGTCTCCAGGACCTCCTCCTGTCATAATATAAACCTGTGGAAACGTAAACAGACCACCAATGGCAGATATTGTAACGCACGTTTTTGCTACATCCCTTAATAAAGGTAATGTAATATACCTCACAGTATTGAAAAAACCTGCTCCATCTAACTGCGCTGCTTCAAAATAACTTTCTGGAATCGCTTTAATACCTGAATATGCCATCAATAAATCCATTCCAAACATCCACCACATTCCTACTACCGCGATACAGATCATTGCCGTTTTTGGATTAATCAACCATTCATTTTGGAAAAATCCTAATCCTATAAAATCTAAAAAATGGTTTAATAATCCCCAATCTGCATGATATATTGTAAGCCACAATTGTGAAATAACAGAAATCGATAAAACAAGAGGAATAACAAATGCTGTGCGAAGTATTTTCTGTGTTCTTTTTCCAAGAGTACATAATAAAATCGAAACCACTATTGCAAGTATTGCATTAAAAATCACTGCTAAAATACATAAGCCTAAAGATGCCACATTTGCTTTCAAAAAGGCCTCATCTTGAAAAATCTGTATAAAATTCTCTATTCCTATAAATTTTGCTGGTGTTAATCCATTTGTCTTCTGAAATGACATAATCACAATATTGATAATAGGATAAATCACAAATGCTGCTAACAGAAACAATGCTGGAGCACACATCAGAAAAATATATTTTTTATTTCCCAGTACTTTTTTCATAGTTTATCGCCTCCCTCACGGAAAGAAATAGCCGGCAGTTTTCAACTCACCTTTCCTGCCAGCTATTTATATTCCCTTTACTCTTCCTGTGCAGCTTTATCCATATCCGCCAGGTAGTTATCTGCAGTATAATCTTCCGTATTTGTCATAAACTTACTTGTTGCCTGCATAATTCCGGAAGAAGCTGCCGCTGTTGGCATTACATCCTGCACCAATCCGTATACAAATCCGAAGTTCTGCATATCCGATGCCAGTTGAGCAACCGGCTCTGCAAACTCTTTATCATATTTCCATCCCATTTCTTCTGCTTTATATACAGTAAATGGATTCCCGTTCGTTTCGTAAACATACTGACATCTTAATTCTGCAATTGCTTCGCACAACGCTACCGCTTCTTCCGGATGCTCTGTTCCTGCATACACCATCATTCCTGAATTCTGTTTCACCCCACCTGCAACATTTTTTCCATAATTGCCTACATCCTCTTTGTTTATTACCGGATAATAAAAATATCCGAAATCATCACCCATTTTTTCCGCACCTGATGCTACTGCCCATGACCCATTTGCCATCATTGCGGCTTTCCCTGATTCAAATAGCGGAAGTGCCTCATCAATTCCTGTTAATGCAACATTTTTTGAAAACGCTCCCATATCCATTAGCTGTTTCATAATTTGAGCTGCTTCTTCATACGGTGCATCTGAAAATTTTGCATCACCCTCTACAATCTTTTTCGTAATTTCAGGATCTATAGAATAGGCAAACCCTTCCAGCATCATTGCTGCGCACCAGCCATCTTTTGCTCCCACTGAAATTGGAATAATATCTGTTTTTGCCAGTGTTTCAATGACAGATTTTAATTCCTCAACCGTCTTAGGAACTTCCAAATTATTTTCTTTAAAAATCTTTTTATTATAAAGAATGATTTCATAAGAAATATCTTCAAATGGAATTGCATACGTATGTCCATCTTCTGCAGGCACATTAGCCGATGGAATTACTTTATCCCAATATCCACTTTTTTCAAGATAATCATCGAGTGGTAAAGCACTTTCAGATTCTAAAATCGGAGTTGCCCAGCTTCCTCCTCGTTCCCACCATACATCCAATCCTTCCCCACCGGCTGAAATCATAGTTCTTACTTTTGTTTCATAAGTCTGCGCATCTCCTGGACTCATTTCAAATTCAACTTCTACATTTGGAAGTTTTTCAGGTAAATGCTCTTGTACATATGCCATTTCTTTTTCAACATTCTCATCTGTATTGTTAAACAGAACATTTAGCTTTACTTTCTCATCCTTTCCTCCACCTTCATCTTTTGAGCCGGAAGAACTGCTTCCACATGCTGCCAGTGTAACTGTCATCGTTCCAACTAACAATATTGATGCCAACCTTTTCCAATTTCCCATCTTTTTTCCTCCTTTATCCGTTCCTTTTGTTAAAAATATCATAAAAGATTTACACTTACTTTCAAATGGAATTTTTTGATTATGTATGGAAAAAACAGTCATTTAAAAGATAATATGACAATTTTACCTTTATTTATTATATAATATTTGCATCGAATATAGTCAGGAGGTTTCCTATTATGAAGATAAAAAGCTTTTGGAATCACTTAAGTTTAAAACGGAAAGTTCTCACTACTTTTCTGCCACTTACTATGATCCCGTTATTGATAATTTTAATTATATCTATAACTCTAATCACTCAAAACGGTAAAAAAGATGCTATTAAAAATGCTAAAAATAAGCTTTCCTTAGTTGCCACTCAATCTGAGCAATTAATTGAAAACATAACATATAATATCAAGGCTTTTTCCACAAGTACTTCTTTGCAAACTGCGGCTTCCACCAATTATCCGGATAATGCATACGGAAACTATATGTTTACCACCTCCATGCATTCTGCCATTTATAACATTATGGATATTCAAAATCTTATCTCTAATGGATATGTACAAACAAATTTCGGCAAAACATTTGATATAAAACTTGATGCCATGCAGTTTCCAAACACCGAAATGAAACAACATTACACTTCTGTTTTAGCTGCAAAAGGAAAAATTTTATTCCAATCACCCTCTGATAAATCTGGGGAGAGTATTTTTAATGTTTCAAAAGCTTTAATCAACATAGATACTGGAGAAAATATAGGAATTCTGTCTTTCGATATTCGAGAATCTATTTTTTTTGATTCCTATTGCAAGACAATTAGAAACGGAACTGAATCTCTTTATCTGATAGATAAAGGTGGAACCATTATTTCTTCCAATGAAAGGGACCGACTTCAAACTCCATTAGATGCTAAATTATGGTCACGTATTTCCTCTTTACCAACAAATGATACAATCTTTGAACTCAATAATAGTAATTCATTTTCTATTTGTACTTCTCTGAAAAATGGCAGTTATTATCTTCTTTACACTATGAATTACTATGAGATTTATCAAGAAGCTTTTCATATGGCAATGCTGCTTTTTATAATTGGTATTCTTGTTTTACTTATTACTATTATTTTGTCTCGGTTTCTTGCACAAAGTTTTGTTCGTCCTATTACAAAACTAGCCGCTTACGCTGATGAAGCCGGAAAAGGAAATTTCCTAGCTCCTTTAGAAATAAACTCTAAAGATGAAATTCGATTTCTTGCAGATCGTCTTCAAAATATGAATCATAATATTAAACAACTCACAACCTGCATCTATAATGAACAAGTTGAAAAAAGAGAATACGAATTAAAAATGCTGCAAGCTCAAATTAACCCGCACTTTCTTTACAATTGTTTGGATAACATCAGCAGTTTAATTACCGATGACAGAATCAAAACAGCTGATTCCATGATTTATCACCTTGGTCGTTACTATAGAACTATTTTAAGTAAAGGACGAAATATCATTACTATCAAAGAAGAATGCCAACTTATTTCAGATTATCTGGAAATTCAATTAATAAAATCACCAGAATTATTTACCTATACTATAAATATTCCTTCTGAATTGAATGACTTAAAAATATTAAAAATGATACTTCAGCCAATTGTCGAAAACTCTGTTATTCATGGTTTTACCGGATATAAATCGAACCTACATCTTTCCGTTTCTGCTCATATCCAAAACCAAACTGTTTACATTCAAATAGCAGACAATGGACGCGGAATTCCGTCTGAAACCCTGACTTCCATATTTCATCAACCCCAACCATCTATGCCAAAACATTTTGGGCTGTATAATATTCAGGAACGGATTCAACTAAAATATGGAAAAATCTATGGCATTCAAATAGATTCAAAAGAGAATCAGGGAACACGCATTACTGTTTCATTTCCTAAAGTACTATAATATTCGAAAAAGTGAGGATTTTTTATGTATAAAATAATGTTTATAGATGATGATACCTTAATATTAAGACGGTTGCATCAAATATTGAATTGGAATCAAAAAGGGTTTTGTATTCTTCCTGATGCAGCTGATGGCATTACTGCCCTGACTAATATCTCTCAAACAGAACCTGATATTATTATCTGTGATATCAATATGCCAAATATGGATGGATTAACCTTAGCTGAAAAAATTAAAAAACATTTTCCTCATATCCAGATTATCATTTTAACAGTTAATGATAGTTTTGGATGTGCACAACAAGCCATTAATATTGGTGTTGATTATTATCTTTTAAAGCCCATAGATCCTGCAAAGCTTGAAACATTGTTAAACAAAATTTGCATAAAACTGGATACTACCGAAAAACAGAGCCTTTACATAAATGAATTACACAATAAAGCGATATTAAACGAAAAGATGATTCGAGAAAAATTTCTGAACTGGCTTGTTTCCGGAAGACAAACATTGACAGAAGAACAGCTAAAAGAACGTTTTCACTTTTATCAAATTCCTGTTGATGCTTCGGAATTCCAAATAATATCGATTCATATCAACTCTTTTGAATCACACATGGTAGCCGAGCAAAACATAGACTCTTTAATACAAACAGCTGTAAAAACCATTGAAGATACTCTGAGTGAATATTCCAACTGGGTAACATTTTCTGATAGCTTTTACAATCTAAATATTTTAATTGGATTTCCCTATGCATCTACTTTGTTTAATCCCAGTACAGCACAACTGGGAAAAATCATAAGAGAAAATTTACTTTTTCAGATTAATTTACCTGTAACAGTATTTTACAGCAATCGCTATCACGGCCGTACCAGTATCTATCGCTGCTATTATGAAACAAAATTTTTTACTCATTCTTCCGAAAATAGAATCGAAAAAGGAGTAATTTCCGTCAGGGAATACTTAGAACATTCTGATATGTCTTTAAATTTTGATGAAATCAGGACAACAACTTTAAAATATTTAAGAGGTAATAATATGGAGCAATTAAGTCAACATATCCAGACTTATCTGTCACCTGCCACTTCCTCCATTTCTTCTGAGATTTTTAACATGCTATGTATTGATTTTGTTATGACCGGAGTTATGTTCCTACAGGAAAACCGAATCTCTCTGCAGGAAATTTTTGCAAAACATTACTCTCCATTAGCAGAAATTCTAGAACAAAACACATGTGAAAACTGTATTTTATTTTTGCAGCAGTTCTTTCAGAAAATCTTAACATATAGCAGTGAACAAAATATAACCTCTGGTCACCAGATTGTAACTCGATGTGAAGAATTGATCAAACAGAATATTGGATCGCCAGAACTATCTGTCAAATGGATCAGCAAACAATTATATATTAGCGACAGCCATTTAAGTCGAATATTCAAGCAACAAATGAATCTTCCTCTTGTCAAATACATTACTATCAAACGTATGGAACTTGCGAAGCATTACCTGGATAATGGCGGACACAACCTGCAGCAAATTGCCCTTGCAGTTGGTTTTACAGACCCTTTATACTTTAGCAAATGTTTTAAAAAACAATATGGGATCGCTCCTTCAAAATACAGGTTTGATAATTAATGTAAATATGACATATAACAACAAAATGCCGAAGAAATTCTGTGATCACAAAATTTCTTCGGCATATTGTCTATCCTTATACTTTCGCAACTTCCTCATACTTCTTATAGTATTTTCTATAGTATCCCCCGCTCTTACGCTCCACTTTATTCAGAACAACTCCCAGGATCGGGCATCCTGCTGTTTCCAGCTTTTCTTTTGCCTCAAGAGCCAGCTTTCTCTTTACCGCTCCAGATTCAATCATCATAATTGCAGCATCCGAGCATTTTGCCACAATTGCAGCATCTATAACCATTCCAACGGGAGCGCAGTCAATAAAAATATAATCATAAATGTCACGAAAAGAGTTCAATGTATCTTTAAACAGTTCTCCGGACAACAATTCTGTCGGATTTGGCGGAACCGGACCTGCAAATAAAATATGAAGTCTGGAACTCTCTGTCGCATACACTGCTTCTGACAGACTGCACTGTCCTGACAGATAATGAGACAGCCCTTTGTCTACAGAACCGCTTTCCAACATATTGACCATCACTGATTTTCTCATATCCGCATCAATTAAAAGAACGCGTTTCCCAAGTTCCGCAAGAGATTTTGCCAGCTGATAAGTAATCGTAGACTTTCCTTCTCCGGAGAAACTGCTTGTCATCACTATCACTTTTTTATCTACCCCGGAAAATTGAATATTGGTACGAAGTGTATTCAATTCTTCTGTCATTGCATACGACATTTCTCTTTTCTTTAAAGTTACTCGCTTCATTGATTTCTCCTTTTATCTTGCATTTTTTTACTCTTTTTAATAATCTTGGCTGGGTTTTTAATAAATATCTGTTCTGCCATCTGCTGTCCGTACTTCTTACTCACATACTCTGCACATGGGAGAAGATCCGGCTTCCGGTGCACCTGATCATGAGCATCGGAAGCAATGTAATGTACTTGTTTTTTTTGTATCATCTTGTGGCAAAATTGCTTCTGCCACCATCCGCTTTTTCCCAAAACATTCGCTGACGTAAGCTGTATCTGTGCCCCCATATGCACTAGTTCCTGCACAAGTGCCGGCGTCTTTGTCAGACATGGATATCGCTCCGCATGGGCTATGATCGGTCTGTATCCGGCAGCAAGAAGAGCGTAAACCTGATTCCGAATAATCTGATAATTATGACGTCCGGAAAATTCCACCAAAACATACTCTGTTCCAGCCATTGTGGGACGTAGTCCCTTCTTCAGATCCTCCACCATATGAGCATTCGTATGGTATTCACACCCCAGATATACTCGCATCCCGGAGCGTGATCTTCTGGTCATCTCATCAATTCTTTGAAACTGCCGCTCAACCTCTTTTTGCGGCGTCTCAAACATCCCCGCCCTGTAATGCGGTGTAACGATCACTGACTGTACCTGATTTCTATATTCTAACTGTAATATCTTCGCTGCATCATACAAATCCCGGGCTCCATCATCAACTCCCGGGACGATATGACAATGCATATCAATCAATCCCTGCATCGCTGACTGCCTTTCTTTTGAATGCCAATATTTTCCATAATAAAAAAGAAATCCTCTTCTGACCTGTTATGCAGAAGAGGATTAAACTTCTATGTTTGACTACGCTCTTTTCTTTCTGGATAATCCAACTGCGCCACAAGCTGCTACTACTGCAACTGCTCCAAACAATACAACCATAGAATGTTCTCCTGTCTGAGGAGATGTTGTAGAAGCGGATGTACTCTTATCCACAACAAACGCAACCGGTGATAAAGAATTAAATGTTGCTGTAATAGTTCCCTGTCCTGCTTTGGAATCTACAACTTCCCATGCTTTTTTCTCTGTATCATAGTGAAGTACAGCAACTTTTGTACTCGTTGTCACTCCTGGTACGTTAAATCTGATCGTCACCGGAAATACTGTTCCGTCCGCAACTGTAACATCTTTTACATCTACAACAGACATTGTATCTGTATATGCACTTCCCAAGAGTGCTTTCAGTGTCTCCGGTTTTCTGACATCTGCTACTGCACTCTGATACTCTGCCGGAACTTCTGCCAGGCTTGCTGTAATCGTATTTCCATTTCCATCCACACCATTATCTTTTGTATCAACTGTAACAACTCCTGATATATTTGTCGATGGTGCTGCAAATGCTGTTAAACTTAATGATAACGCCAATACCGCTGCTGCCGCAACGCTAACTAATCTTTTCAATCTCATGATGCTTTCCCCCTTGTCCTGTGGAATCTTTTTATACTTTTTTAGAATATCACTGAAATCTGGATTTGTAAACCCTTTTCCACAATTTCTTTGCAATCTGATATATTCCATATCCTGCCATCATTCCTACCGCATTTGTAATCAGGTCATCCAGCTGAAACAGGCCTCTTCCCGTCAGCATCTGCAGCGTCTCGATCAGCAGACTCCCTGCGAATCCAAGCAGGAAGCTGCGCTTCCAGTTCCGCATCTGCTTCCACATCCAGGGACATAAAATCCCTGCCGGCAAAAACAATAATACATTTTCGATCAACTGAATCGTATAATCCGAAGATTCCTCCAGAAGACTGAAAAAAGTCAGATCCACCCTGTCTACAATTCCGGATTCCCTCGAAAACAATGTCAGATGTCCGACTACGACCACATAAATGATCATAAGACTGCTTTTTATAATAAAAGAGACTCTGCCATACTTCTTTCTGTTGTACAAGATCATGATAAGCAGAAACACTACTGCAGCTGCCAGCCCATAAGGAATATAAGCAAACGCATCTGCGACATCTCTTCCTACACTCCCTAAAATCGCTTTCATTCATATCCCCTATGATTCTACTTCTTTGTAAAAAATATTGATGATCATCTCCTGCAGACTGGCATCGTCCACATAAAATTCATCGTGTTCTTCTCCTGCCCGAACCTCCCCCGGAACTTTTAAAATCTCAGGATTCATATCATACGACGCTATCTTTTCCAGCATATCCAGACTTAAATCTGTCGTAATATACGGCTGTCCCACCTGCCAGAACTGACGCAGCATGGAGTTGCCGCCATCTTCCGTAGATTTCACTTTCTCCAGAAGCGCCTGTACAAACTGAGTCTGCCGCTCCATACGCTGTTCATTACTTCCAAGAACAGATGTATCACGGCTTCGAATATATTTCTCTGTAAGCTCCCCATTCAGTGTTATCGTACTTCCCTGGACAAATGCCGGATCGATCGCTGTGTAATCTTCCGGAACAGTCATCGTTACTCCGCCGATCTGATCCACGATCGGAACAATTCCTGACATATTCAGCGACAGATAATCATGAATCGGAATATCATAGAGCAGATTAGATACTGCCTCCCTGGTCAGCTGACAGCTTCTTTTTTCTCCGTCCCCATACGCATACTGGGTTGCGATCTGAGCCGTCTCGGTCGCCATATAGTCCCCATCAATACCGTAAATCTTCACATCCGCCATAGAATCCCTTGATATCTCTAAAAGCGTAGTTGCCTTTTTGTCTGTATCTAACACCAGCAGGATCAGACAATCAGACTGGCCACTCCGCCCGGTGTTCTCCTTAACTGTCACTACTTCATTTTTATCCACTCCCATAAACAGCATGGTGCGCAGATCTGAATTATACTTATACTTTTTCCCGTTGTATGTGATATAAGAAGAACCGTCCATACTTTCAGGTTCTGCTGATACCTCTTCTTTTTCCTTATCCGCCTTTTTATTCTGCATCCCGGCATAAACCGCTCCTGCTGCCGCTATAACAGCGATCACTGCCAGAATGATGATCACAATTTTCGCTTTATCTTTAGTCTTCTTCACTGATCAACACTGCCTCCACTAAAAATCGTTTGTCATCCTGTCCCGTCATACAAGTACTAAGTGTCAGAATTCTGCTGTCTGTATTCACAGAAACATCATCCCGGATGACATTGCCCAGATTTCTGGAATTGTAAATAGAATCCAGAAATGCCTGTCTCTGATCTGCAAACGCATAGTCAAAACTATGAAGAATGTGTCTGTCATCATATACAACTGCCGCAAAAATCTGATATGTCAACTTCTTCTCCGGTGTATAGATCACCACATTCGGATGCTGCTGCATATACGACGCATCCGCATAGTTGTGCAGATTTTGAAACATACTTCCATCTTTCATGTCATGCCCGTAGATCACGGTATTAAAATCCGTAAATTCCTTCGTGTTCCAATTCTCTGTATAAATAGACCCCGGATATCCCTCCTGCCCTTCAATCGTATGATTCAGATAATACTCATTGTCCGTAGCACTCTGCGCAACGGGATAATTAATATTCGTCCCGTCAATCTGGATCCATGCATAAATATCCGGATTCTGAGCCTGAAGCTGTGCAAAATCAATCGGAATCTCCACATGTGACTCTTCTGTCTGTGGTTCCTCCTCTTTGCTCTCCTGTTTCACAACCTCTTTCTGAAGTTTCTTGTAAACCTTCTCATTTTTATTCTGCGTAACATAATAGTATCCGATATAAAACACACTTCCAATAATCACACAGATTAAAATACCGATCAGAATCTTTCTGGATTTTTTCATAGACTTTGTCCTTTCTTTAATATATGGAAAAAGAAGCAGTGCAGGGATGTTCTCCCCGGAACACCCTCCTGCAATGCCTCTCCTGTTCTATCTCTTATGCCTCTGATGATGCACGTCTTCTCTTCTTTTCCTTTGGAATTGATGCCAGTGTATTCAGCTTCAGATATCTTCTGACGTCCTCTTCCGACTTGATCGTATCATCCAGTAAGAATAATAGCGTAAATACTCCCACTGCAAGAACTGCTCCGATCAGTCCACCCATGATCATATTCTTCTTTACATTCGGACTGACTGGATAATTTGGCTTTTCTGCCTCTTCCACACTGCTTGGCTTATCAATCACCATAACCTCTGAAATACGCTCTGCAACAGCATCTGCCGCCGCATTTGCAATATCTGCCGCAAGCTGTGCATCTGAATTCGTGGCAGTCATCCTCATCAAACTTGTTCCGGACGGATTCTCTACCATGATCATCCCCTGCAGCTGCTCCACAGAGTAATTCAGATCTTTATACTTATAATCTGCTTTCAGCTTCTCCTCAATCTTGTTCATTACCGGACGGCTCTTCGCCAGTACAGAAAAGTCCGCAGTAAGCTGCTTGCTCAGTGTCAGATCCACACCGGACATACTCACCGAATTACCAAGAACATAAATCGTAGATGTCGCCTGATACTGTGGTGTGACAAACAACTTCGTATACCCTCCGACTGCCACAGCACCAATGACCAGACACAGAAGTATCACCCACGCTTTTTTCAATAATACATGAAATAATTCTATCAGATCGATCTCCATCTCATCATTTCTCATCTGTTCTTCCATCACTTATTCTCCCATAACCACATACTTTGACCTTAATCCGCTTTAGTATAACATATATTTTTTTATTCTGAAACCGTATTATTAAACAAATTCCCAGAAAATTTTTCCATTATCATACATAAAAGCGTACTTTCCGAATATATTATAACCATATCCCAACGCAGAAAGGTCTTATATGGAACGACTTATCATAGGCGGCATTGCCTTACTTCTTATTATCACAATTGAAATTATACTATACTGCAGACTCGTGCGCGCCTCACAAAAAGAATATCATGACGATTCCCTTTAACACTCTCTCACAATCCGACACATTTCATCAAACTGATCTTCCATCTCCTGTACCAGTCTGAACTGTGTACGGGCACGAACCAGGTTGTGCTCCGGATATGCCGTCTTGAAATACGTATCTCCCTGCAGAAAATCCATCAGGAACCGGATTCCGCATTCGAATGTCATCAATCTTGCACCCCACGGAAGACTCTCCAGCTCCTCCGGTGTCAGAACATCTCTTGCCATCTCCAGATACCCTTTCACATACAGCTCATACAGATTGATATCAAAATGGACCTTGTCCAGATCACGTTCATCTTCTTCCGCCGTAGATGCGCCAAAACGAATCGAATCTCCAAAATCATTGGCTGCCAGTCCCGGCATGATCGTATCCAGATCAATGATACACAATCCTTTTCCGGACTCTGCGTCAAATAAAATATTATTCAGTTTTGTATCATTGTGTGTCACACGCAGCGGAAGAACACCTGCTTCCATCCTGCTCATCAGAGCGCCGCAGTCTTTTTCTCTCGCCAGTGCAAATTCAATCTCCGAACGGCACAGACGGGCGCGGTTCTTCACATCTCGCTCTACAGCCTGTGCAAACGCTTCAAATCGTTTTACCGTGTCGTGGAAATTCGGGATCGTCTCATAAAGACTCTCTGCCGGATACTCACCCAGCTGCTTCAAAAAATGACCAAAGCTTCTGGCTGACTGGTAAAACTGCTCCGGACGCTCCACCATCTGATAGCACACAGAATTGGCGATAAAATTCGCACAGCGCCATGGCTGACCTTCATCATCCTCAAAATATGTCTCCCCGCTCTTCGTCTTGATGTAGGCCAGTGTCTCACGATCCGGATCTCCGCCTTCCCGACGGATCACATCCCGTAAAAACTCTGTCACTCCGAAAATATTCTCCATCACCTGTCCCGGTTCTTTGAATACATTGATATTGATTCTCTGCAGTACGTATAATGGCTTCTCTGTGCCATCTTCCATCGGCATATATACTGCGTAAGTCTCATTGATGTGCCCTTCCCCAAACGGTTTTACATAACTGCACTGGGGACCGAATCCAAATGCATACAGTGCATCCTCAAGCGCTCTGCTGTCCACACCTTCGATCTTTCTTCTGGTAGAGAAGATTACTTCTCCTGCCTCTACCTTCTTCTCCTGCTCGATCGTACAGTTTGCTTTTACCACACTTCCAAGCCCCACATGCGCTCCGGCGCATACCACCGAATCATGATCCACAACTGCTCCGCTGTTGACAAGCGCCGCCCGATCCACATGGGTGTGCGTATTCACTACCGCGCGCTGCATAATAAAACATCCAGGTCCCAAAACCGCACTTGGACTCACAATTGCAGACGGATGCACGATCGATGGCACTTCATATCCTGCCTCCAGCAATTTGTCTGTCCAGAATAGTCTCGTATGATTATTCCCAAATGCCGCCACTGCCATCTTGTATTCTCCATACTTAGCCATATAATCGCAGCACTTTCCAACTACGTCCTTTCCAAACGCCGCATCATCCAGAAATACAACTTCCTCATAGCCCAGCTGGATCGCTGTTTCCTTCACCATCTGCCCGAAACCTCCGGCTCCGAGAATCAATAAACTTTTCATATGTCCCTCTCCTCGCTCTTTTATGATATTACGTTCAAATTCATCCTTCCAATCCATGGTACTGATAGCATTCACATATTCCTTGGAAACCTCTTTGTTTGGAATACTCACTGATTCTAAGATTCCATCATAAGTCAAATATCCTAAATGCACCAATAAAGTCAGAATATCATCTCTGGTAGCAAAAGTAGTCATATCATTACTGAATGTTCCCGTATTAATCCGAATACTCTCTCCTGCCAGCATCCCAACTATCGCATCTTTCAAACCATCCATATTCATCTGAATATAAACTTTTAACGCCTCATAAGTTTCTGTCTGATTCCAATAAGTTCCGAATTTGTGGCGAAGCATTGCTTCCACAACAGATTTTGGACTGTACATAGAATAGCAAATATCTCTGTCCTGTTTGTGCGTAATCAAACCATACCCGTCATACCACGCCTTTGCTTCTTCAAAATCCATTCCATATTCCATGCAAAGATTTTTTACTTCATTTTCTGTAAAACCAAAATACGCAGCCAGCTCCCCCGGTTCTGTCATAGAATATTCCGTAAACATATTCAATGCCGAATGGGAACCATATTTTTTAATTGGCAAAATCCCCGTCATATAAGCAAATGCTACATTATCCTGATCTTTCAGCCACGCACGCAAAAAATCCAGATACTTTTTCTGGGCTTTCTGATTCTGCTGATACTCACGAAACAAACAATCCCATTCATCAATCAAGATTACAAAAGAACGTTTTGTGTGAGAATACACATCCTGCATTGCAAAGACAAGATCCTCCTCCCGTACATATTCCGGATATTTCTGCTTTAAATCAGACAGAATTCTTCTTTGCATTAATGTAAGCATCCCTTCCACATCATCTGATCTGCTTAAAAATTCCTGCATATTAATCTTCAGCACATCATACTGATTCAAATGTTTTCGGTAAGACTTACACTGACTGATGGAAAGTCCTTCAAACAATTCCTCTGTATCATCCCCACAATCATAATAGGCTGCCAGCATATCTGCTGCCATTGACTTTCCAAAACGCCTCGGACGACTGACACACATAAACCTCTGTTGTGTATTCACATAGCGATTTGTCACATCTAACAGTTCGCTTTTATCAACAAATATTTCGGAATTTAAAGACATTTTAAACCCTGCTGCTCCCGGATTTAAATAAATGCCCATGGCATATCATCCCCTTTCGTCCTCTAAAACCGATTCCTTCCTTTCAGTATTTCCACACTTTCTAACTCTCATTATAACAGATACCATATATTTATGCTAATCATCAAACTACAAAATATAGAATTCCTCTGCTCTTCTTTGAATATCTGCCCGAAACGGCATTGACTTGTTCCTTTTTATCATCAGCCCCGGCCAGAACAGCCACGGCTGATGATATTAGATCGGATATTCTCCGACGTAGATTCTTATTTTATCTTCTTTACAAACTCTTCCACGGATTTCGACTTGAACGCAAGCCCGATCCACTTCTTCAGTACATCCAAATCACCTTGTTCTTCAATTTGATCCGAAAGTACTTTAGGAACCGTTCCAAGATTCTGCAAAAATAAGAGTAACGTATCCTTACTCTCAGAAATTCGCCCCTCTGCAACTCCTTTTGCACGCCCCTCTGCAACTCCTTCAGCACGCCCTTTTGCAAATCCGGCAGCCCGTTCTTCTTTCAGCATCTCTTCAAAAATCATAAAGCGTTCCTCCATCTCCCGGCTTCCCTTAACATTGCGGATAAACTTCTGTAACTGCTCCACATATGGGTCGTGAGCAAGTCAATTTATATTCTCCTGCAAGTTCTTCATTTAATACAGCAATCTCGACACCCCATATTTTCCGAATCTGAATCAATCTTGCTTTTAATTCTGCCAATGGTCCTGCCAGCCATGTAATATCTTCTGCATTTTTAACAACAAGGATAAATTTTAATTGTATCTCTCTCATTTTATTCACTGTTTTCAGATTAGATCCCACTTCCTCAGTATTCTGAAACTTATCCAAAATTGTAGCCAGATAAATCTGCAAGGATGCAATAAACTTCTCGGTTATAGACAAGTAATATTCTTCAAATTTCTGCTCTTTTTCTTCTGATTCATAACGATTTACAGCGTTTGGGCAGCTTTTTTTCGCTTCCAGAAACACAATACTATTTTCATCATATTTCAGAATGAACTCAACTGTTTTTATTCCCGAACCAAGATCTTTGTAAATTTTAGAATCTTCAATATGAAATAAATTTGTTTCATCAAATTTTCCAAAATTCATTTCAGACTCTGTTATAACTTTCACTTTAGTACCACCCCAATTTCTTCTCTGTAAAGCTGTCGAAAAGTATCCATAATTGCATTATGATCCAACAATTCAAATTCCGGTGCTGTCTCACACTGCACCTTTTCTTCTTCATCTTTATATAGAGAAATGTACTGGATATCACTTTCTTTGCTTCGCTTTACCTCAATATATTTAGATAGGAAATAGTCGTGGGTAGAAACAAAAATCTGTACTCCTTCACTTTCCAACATAATCAATAATTCAGCCAATACCGGAATATATTTAGGATTAATATTTGCCTCTGGTTCATCCCAGAATAACACAGCCCCCTTTTCAAGCGTTCCATTCTTAATCAACTGCCATAGTAATGCTATTTTCCTCAACCCCTCTGCTACCAGATTGAATTCCAGTTTTGCCTGCGTGCCTGGTTTCAGATAGAATCTATCATCATGCAAGGTTACTTTCCCTGAACTAATTTTCTGCAAAATATCCAGATACTTTTTTCTTGCAGCTGAATCCACGCCTCTGGAAATATCAATCTTTGCAGCTGCAATAATATCCAGATAAGTATCATCAAATTCTACATTTCCCAATTTGACCGCAGCATCCAGATTCCAGGCATTAGACAGAATTTCTTTTGCCGGAATAAATACGCTGGAAAGATCCGACATCTGCTTTTCCCACTTTTCCTCTGTCTTAATCTCCGCATCCCATTTTTTTGTCTTAGTAGAAAACAGCATTCCTATTTTCGCTGTATCGGATTCCACTAAGATCTTTGCTGTATTGTTACCATTCTTATTTCTGTTTACCAGTCGCCCAATACTAGACTGATCTGGACGGAAAAGCATAGTTGTCTTCTGAGAAAACGACACATCATGTCTCGATGCCTGACATGCTGCGTAAGCCAGCTTCATGATATGAGTTTTTCCCATGCCATTTTCTCCAACTAATACATTTAACCCCTTGCTGAATGGTATCGTAATATCTTCAAATACTGTAAAATTTTCTGCTTCAATCCTTGTCAATGGCATTTCCATCACCTCGATTATTTTAACTTTTAGCCATGAGCAAAACTCCACATACCCAGTATTTATGCGGGGTTATGAGGTATGGCCAACCTCTTTGTCACTCCAAATTTACAGTAATAATCCTCTTGAATATTCCGTTTATGTTAATTTATGGAGTCAACAACAATTAATTCTATAAGAAAAAGATAAAAACAGTATATCACATGACTACTACAATTGCATCTTTTCCAGCCGCTGAATATATATACTTACCTACAAAATATAGAATTCCTCTGCTCTTCTTTGAATATCTGCCCGAAACGGCATTGACTTGTTCCTTTTTATCATCAGCCCCGGCCAGAACAGCCACGGCTGATGATATTAGATCGGATATTCTCCGACGTAGATTCTTATTTTATCTTCTTTACAAACTCTTCCACGGATTTCGACTTGAACGCAAGCCCGATCCACTTCTTCAGTACATCCAAATCACCTTGTTCTTCAATTTGATCCGAAAGTACTTTAGGAACCGTTCCAAGATTCTGCAAAAATAAGAGTAACGTATCCTTACTCTCAGAAATTCGCCCCTCTGCAACTCCTTCAGCACGCCCTTTTGCAAATCCGGCAGCCCGTTCTTCTTTCAGCATCTCTTCAAAAATCATAAAGCGTTCCTCCATCTCCCGGCTTCCCTTAACGTTGCGGATAAACTTCTGTAACTGCTCCACATATGGGTCGTGAAACTCCTTTTCGCTTCCCTCAAGATCCTCTTTCATGTACTGCAGAAATGTGACCAATTCTCCCGGAACCTCACTTTCGTTCTTTCCACGGGTATTTAAAAACACAGTGGTTCGCCCATCTTCCAAATCCACATTTTCAGATTCCTGACACGTTGTCCGAAAGGTATAACGATACTTTTCTTTTCCAAATGGATCAAAATCACAGATAAAAATAACATAGGTATCCGGAAGTTCCGTATAATCTTCTCCGGTCAGCAACATCTCCATGTCCATCTGACTCTGATAATAACGGCTTCTCTTTCCAAGTGCCGGCTTTCTCTCCACCTGCATTTCCACGTTATAACGCGTCTGCTTCTCATCTTTTGCATACACATCCAGGCGGACACCTTTATACTCCGGATGATACACGATACTTTTTTCTTTACTGACATCCACTCGATCGATCGGTATCTCCAACACTCTTTCTAAAAGACCTTTGCAATTATCTTCGTCCATCATCACTGCGCCGAACATAAAATTATCTTTGATCGTAAGTTCCTTTAATCGTTTTGTTCTTCCCATTTTATTCCTCCATTTGCAGAGGAATTCTATAAGATGATTATAGCAAATTTCTCAAGATATCACCAGATTAATTTTATGAGACCATTATACCAACTGATGTGAGCAGTTTAATGACAGCTCATGAAATCACTAACAAGTAATTTCTATGTATAAAGTTATTTTAATCCAAAACCATCACAAATAATTTACTAAGACTTCCCACACCTTACTACAAAAATAAAATTTGTAACTTGAAATATCCAGGGGCTTCCCCCTGGATACATTCTTTCATCGCTTTTCACTGAAGTCCCCTTACCCCATAGATGACTGCCTTGCCTCGATATACATATTAATATCGTCAACAATATACTGCCTGCCAGTAGTATGAAGCGCTTCGTAATAGTCCCGAATATACTCAATCACACGATACCGATTAAACAGATCAATGACGTTTTTTCCATTCATCCCCTTTGCATTTTTATATTCTTCTATACAATATACAATAAAATTCGTTTTTTCATCCATACTCAGACCTCCTCTGGGTAAGTAATATGCCCGCTCTCCTTTTCCTCCAGCCACATTTCATATAAGGTAGGAATACTTAAATGCCAGAGCTTCGTTTCCTCTCGCTCTAACTGACGATAAAGGTCAGACGCATATAGCTGTGTTAAGGCTTCTTTCTCTGTAAGTAACTGTTTTTCCATTATCATACGGAGCAGGCGCGGTACGATGAGTTCCAACATTCCTTTGATTCCCTTTTCACTCATTGCAATCCCTCCCTATCGGCAACTGCCCTATATATTTTAACTCTTTTAAAGAACTTGCTGTCGTAAAAGTCATCTGATTATACAGTTTTTTAACCTTCAGTCTGGCAATCGTCTCATCCTTTGTTAAAATACCTTCCTCATAAGCAATAAACGTCCGGTAAATAGTATCATTAGCTACTGGCCCGAAAATAATATCATAACTTATCCCTTCATAACTCCCATTGCGATTTGCAAATACGAAATCCAACCATTCTTCATTTGGTTCTGAAAAAAACAGGAGTTTATATTTGTTTTTCAGTTCTTCTAACTCGGCCGTTTCATACATACTGACACAAGGAATGCCTGTTTCCCTCCGGGCCGTTACTTTTTCTGCAAAATTTACTGCCTGGTCTTTATTGAATGTTGTATAGAAACCATATCCAAAATCTAATGTCCGATTCTGACGGACTAATCTTGGATGGTCTACTACCATATTGCTTCCATGATATACGATCATATGCAAACCTCCATCATTTTCTGTGTTATAGCATATTCTTCAGACAAGGCTTTCAGCATGACCTGAATATGCCTGCGCCGTTCAATCTGTTGCTGCAATCTTTCAACTTTATCTCCTGCTCTCCCGACATACTTTGAAATTGTCTTTTTCCCGCTGCGATACTGTAAATAGTAATATTGATTTCCTTTAATCATTTTGGCAATCAGAGCACCTTTCGGCAAAGTAGTAAGTTCTGTCTCATATTTCTTTATCATATACTCAATTCGCCGCTGCTCTTGCACAACCGCATTTTCCAATAAATTCATATTATCACCTACTTATAGTATAACCAACACTTAGATAAAGGTCAACCTTTTTGTATGGTAACTATCTATATCGCACATTACCCTATAATGGTATCGTAATTTAAGACACTTCAAGAGACATTTCTTAATGAATCTGATATACTGTAAATATTAGAGAAAGAAGGATTGTTATTATGTCTCGAACAAGAAGAAATTTCTCCGTCAAATTTAAATCAGAATTAGTGATTCTATTGGAAAATCAAATGAACTGCATAACGAAGAACTACTTTATCAGATAATTGATATAGAGGGAGAAATGTTTGGAAAAGTATATCAGCAGTTGGAAATGGTCGATTATGAAGCGAGGTAGTGGAAATGGAAAAAGACCCATTTAAGGAATATTTGAGAGAGTCTGAGCCGGATAAAGCTCATAAAGGTTATGCGTGGAGTACCGCAATCGGACTTCAAGCAGTGGACGGACTGAAACCGTCTAAATATCTGATTGATACTGCCATTCAGAATATTGAAGGCAAAATCACGATGAAGGAAGCACAGAGTCTTATCGACAGCTACTATGAGGAAAGATCCGTGCATTTATCTGATGATGAGCGCACAGAAGAAGCAGATAAGGTTTCTTCCCGCATTGCGGAAATCCTTTCTGAAACAGCGTTTTCATTTTCGCCAAATGAGTATATCTCTATCCACCGCAAACTTTTTCAAGGTATTTACAAGCATGCTGGAAAGATTAGAGATTATAATATTACAAAGAAAGAATGGGTGCTAGATGGAGCAACCGTTATGTATGGTAGTGCGTCTGAACTGGAAACCACACTTGAATATGATTTTTCGCAGGAGAGAGCTTTTAGCTATAAAGGGCTTTCAATGGACGAGATAATTCATCATCTTGCAGTATTCATTTCAAGATTATGGCAAATCCATATCTTTGGGGAAGGTAATACAAGAACAACGGCGGTTTTCTTCATTAAATATTTAAGAACACTGGGGTTTTCTGTAACCAACGATATTTTTGCGGAAAATGCGTGGTATTTCAGAAATGCACTTGTTCGTGCAAACTATACGAATCTACAAAAAGACATTCATGAAACAACAGAATATCTAGAAGCATTTCTCAGAAATCTACTCTTGAACGAGAAAAATGAGCTTCACAATCGAAATCTTCACATAAGTGGACGCTTAAATGAAGAAAAAGTGGACATTGAATATACAAAAGTGGATATTGAGAATGGAAAGGTGGACATTCAAGTCCAAAAAGTGGATATTGAAAGTGTACTTTCCGAAAGAGGCAGAAATTTCTCAGTAAAAACGAATGTTCATATCCATAAACTTTTTGAGAAGTTTGGTTTTGATGAAGTTTTTGGAAGAAGTGCAGTTATAGAGCTTCTTGATTTGAAAGGTTCAGGTGCTTCAAAATTGCTTTCCAATCTTGTGCAGGCAGATATTATTGAACCTGTATCCGGTTACGGAAAAGGAAAATATAAGTTCAAGATATAGTTATAGGACTTCTGGTCAATTTGACCAGAAGTTGTACAGTAACCAATTGGAGGCTTGGATTCAAACAGTTTTTCGGGAGGGACATCCCGGACAAACGGGGTATATTCCATGCCAAAATGTTCATAGATACGCGTATGGAAGGCTGTAACGAGTGATGCCTTATAGAACTACGCTCTGTATTGCGCAGTTTTTTGAAAAATCTGGGAACTGTTTCGGAGAATCCTCAAATTTGATACATGAGCAGATGATCCAAATGGGAAAACATGCTGACTTGAGTTTTCTATGGATTGATTATAAAAAAGAGCATCCTAACGGTTACCAGCTTGCTC
>OIZR01000056.1_pt1 | contig 95284 bp, 75 predicted proteins | sample 1588591 | NCBI WGS metagenome assembly OIZR01 (sample SAMN03283249) | human gut metagenome | biome: human-associated habitat; material: feces | host: Homo sapiens | place: USA | collected 2013 | reverse complement strand
TTCTGTTATAATCCACCAGGGAACAGTCTTCCCATTCATCATGGATCAGCTTTCCCGCGTCCTCCTCCATGTGGATCTCGTGAATCCCCACCTTCTTCTTACCGGCCGCTGTCTCGATTTCCACGAAACCGTCGTGGCAGATAGGGAGGTAGAGCTGGGATATCTGGTAGTTCTGAGGATTGTCGGGGTAAAAATAGTTTTTCCGGTCAAACCGGCAGTACTGGTTGATTTCACAGTTCACTGCCAGCCCCACCGCCAGAGCGTATTCCACCACCTGCCTGTTGAGGACAGGAAGCGAACCCGGCATTCCGGTGCAGACCGGACAGGTGTGGGTATTGGGCGCTCCGCCAAACTCCGTGGAGCAGGAACAGAAAATCTTCGTTTTCGTGGCAAGCTCCACATGGACCTCCAGTCCGATGACTGTCTCATACTGTCTACTCATCTGCTCTGCCTCCTTTCCTGCTGACGGCTCCTCTCAAACGCATACCCCGCGCGGATAATCTGTTTCTCCTTAAAGCAGTCTCCGATTAGCTGCAAGCCAATCGGAAGGCCTTTGGAATCTGTCCCGCAGGGAACGGAAAGCCCCGGAAGTCCGGCCAGGTTGACGGAGATCGTATAGATGTCGCCGAGGTACATTTTCAGGGGATCGCTTAAGCTCTCTCCCTGTTTCGGCGCCGTAACCGGCGACGCGGGTCCCAGTATCACATCGTAGCTCTCGAACGCACGGTCAAATGCTTCTTTGATCAGCGCCTTCGCCCGGAGAGCCTTCAGATAGTAGGCATCGTAGTAGCCGGAGCTCAAGACGAAGGATCCCAGCATGATACGGCGTTTCACCTCCGGCCCGAAGCCCTGGGAACGGCTCTTTTTATACATATCGTGAAGCCCTTCATACTCCTTTGCCCGAAAGCCGTATTTTACGCCGTCAAAACGCGATAAGTTGGAACTGGCTTCCGCGGATGCGATCACGTAATAGGCAGGAATGGCGTATTCCACCATGCCAAGATCGAATTCCTCCACGACGGCGCCCTTTTCTTTCAATACCGCCGCGGCTTTTAAGATGGCCTCCTTTACCTCCGGATCGAGGCCGTCTCCCATATAATCCCTCGGAATTCCGATTCTCATTCCTTTCACGTCGTCCACCAGAGCCGACGTGAAGCGGGTACTCTCCTGCACTTCGCCGGAGCTGTCGTGACGGCCTGACCAGTCATACTCCCCGCGGTCCATGGAGGTGCTGTCTTTTGTATCATGGCCTGCCAGCGTTTCAAGGATCACCGCACAGTCCGTCACATCCTTCGCCACCGGACCGATCTGATCCAGAGATGATCCGTAGGCAATGAGACCGTACCGGGAAACGGTTCCGTAGGTTGGCTTTAAACCGGTCACCCCGCAGAATGAGCTGGGCTGCCGTATGGACCCGCCCGTATCGGAACCAAGCGCATAAAAGCATTCATTTGCCGCAACCGCGGCGCAGGAACCGCCTGACGAACCGCCTGGCACATGATCCGGGTTCCAGGGGTTTCTCGTGACTCCGAAGGCGGACGTCTCCGTCGTACTGCCCATGGCAAATTCGTCCATGTTCGTCTTGCCGATGATTACGGCCCCCGCCTTCCTTAAGCGTTCTACCGCCTCCGCCGTATAGGCAGGCACGAAGTTTTCAAGAATCTTCGAGCTGCAGGTGGTGCGCATGCCTTCGATGCACATATTGTCTTTTACTGCGACCGGGACCCCGGCCAGCGGTCCGGTAAGGGTGCCTTCGTCGATCCCCCTCTGTACCTCCTCCGCCTGCTTAAACGCCTTTTCCTCTTCCAGCGTTACGTAGCAGTTAAGCTCCGGCTCCCGCCTTCCTATCTGGGCAAAGACGGCCTCCAGCGCCTCTCTGCACGTTACTTCTCTCTCTTTTATCTTCTTTCCCAGCTGAACCGCAGTCAGTGATAATATCTCTTTTTCTTTCATGGGATCTCCTCCTTATTCCACTGTTTTAGGAACCTTAAACGCACCGTTTTTCTGCTCTGGTGCATTTTTCAGGATGGATTCCCTGTTGATGAGCTCGCGCTCCGCTAAACCAGTATGAGGAAGGCTTTCTTCTCCCGGTATATCCTCCCGGAATACATTGGTCAGGGGGAATCGGTGAGTCATGGGTTCTACGCCCTCTGTATCCAGTTCGTTCAGCTTGTCGATATAGGCAAGCATGCGCTCCATGTCCTTTTTGGCTTCCTCTTTTTCTGCCCCGGACAGCTCAAGCTTTGCCAAAATTCCCACGTATTCGATCATCTCATCACTTACCGCCGGACGAGCGTGAATGGTGCCGGCTTTTGAAGTCTTTTCTGTCATATCTGCCATGGTTCTTTCCTCCGTTTCTATGGCTCCAGTCTGGTTACGTCGCGCGGAAACATCGTCGTCTCACGGACATTCTGCTCGTTTAACAGCCGCATGGTCAGTCTCTCCAGACCGATTCCGAGACCTCCGTGAGGCGGCATACCGTATTTGAATATCATCAGGTAGGATGCCAGCTCCTCCGGGTCCATGCCCCTCGCTTCCATCTTCTTTATGATGGCATCGTAATCGTGGATTCTCTGGCCGCCAGTGGTGATCTCCAGACCACGGAACAGCAGGTCGAAGCTCAGCGTATACTTCGGATCCCGGGGATCGTCCATGGCGTAAAACGGCCGCTTCTTTGACGGGTAATGTGTGACGAATACAAAATCGCTGCCGAACTCCTCTTTAAAATACCGGCCGATCAGATTCTCTTCCTCCGGCTCTAAATCGTAGGGGTTGCGGATCGGACGGCTGTATTTCTCTGAAACGAGTTCCTTGGCCCGTTTAAAGGTTACAGCGGGAATCTTTGATACGTCCGGAAGTGTAACATTTAACATCAGGAGTTCCTTCTCATATTCCTCAGAAAGAAGCTTCATCACATATTGAAGCATGGCGGTCTCCATGGCCATCACATCTTCAAAGCCGTCGATATACCCCATCTCAAAATCTAAACTGGTGTACTCGTTTAAATGACGGGTGGTGTTGTGCTTCTCGGCACGGAACACCGGAGCCGCCTCGAATACCCGGTCATAGACACCCACCATGGTCTGCTTGTAAAACTGCGGGCTCTGTCCCAGCTCTGCCTTCTTGTTAAAGTAATCCAGCCGGAACACATTGGAGCCGCCTTCTGCGCCGCGGGCCACGATCTTCGGCGTGCGGATTTCCGTAAAATGCTGGGAATGAAGGAAATCCCGGAAGCCTCTGACGATGCCTTCCTGAATGCGGAATTTCGCCCGTTCCATAGGGTTTCTCAGCGTGATGGGGCGAAGGGCAAGCTTCGTCTCCAGGGAAGTGTTCAGCTTCCACTTGCTGACGGCGATGGGAAGAACCTCGGCCGGAACCGAGAGAACCCGAATCTCCGACACGCGGATTTCCAGGCCGTGGGGCGCACGCGGCTCCGGCGACACGGTGCCGGTGACGATGACGGTGGATTCTTCTTTTAAGTCATCGGCGGACGGCTGCGCCGCGCCCTCCGGGGACCGCTCGCGGACACACTGGATTAAGCCTTCTGCTTTTCTCAGAATGATAAAGCTCACTTCTCCCATGTCGCGTATGGTGTGGACCGCCCCGCTTACGGCTACGGTCTTTCCGGTGTAAGCACCGGTGAGTAAATCGGCCAGTTCTGTTGTTTCTTTCTTTTGGATACCTTTGATAAATTCCATGTCTGCACTCTCCTTACCATAGCTGCTAATGGTTGGATTCCGGGAGAGGGGCGCCTGTTCAACCTGGCTGACCAGTCCGCAGGAACCTTTCAAATGCTCTGCCTTCGCGAAAAGAAAAGCCCCGCCCCGGAATACAGTTACATATTCCGGGACGGGGCTCTCTATGATAAGATCCCGCGGTACCACCCGCATTGAGATACTTTGCTTGCTATCTCCACTCTTTCACTTAACGCGTGTCACGGACATACCTACTCCTGACACCGGAATACTTCCGGCCGCTTCGGGATGTCGGCTCCGGAGTGTTCCCTTAACTCAGTCCCTCATGACGGCGCTCTCAGTCGGTGACGCCCTCTTCCTGTCAAGTTTCTTAAGTCAGAGTCTCTTTCTCAGCCTTTGGTCTTATAAACAATTCACCACTTCACTACGATGAATTTCATTTATGATAGCACACCGGTTTTCTCTTTGCAATACCTATTTTTCACAAAAGAATCGGGGCTTGTTGACTTTTATTGTCGAAAAGGTTACAATTATCTGCACGTTTACTACGTAAGATAGGGGGGTTTTACATGTCAAATATTACCATTTCCGAGGCGCCGGCTGAAAACAAAATGGGTGTCATGCCCGTCAACCGCCTGCTGTTCTCCATGTCTCTGCCCATGATACTTTCCATGCTGGTTCAGGCCTTATACAACATCGTCGACAGCATCTTTGTGGCTCAGATCGGAGAGACCGCGCTGGCGGCCGTATCGCTGGCATTTCCGGTGCAGAACTTAATTATCGCGGTGTCCGTCGGCACCGGAGTCGGCGTCAATGCGCTTCTGTCCCGCTCTCTGGGAGAAAAGAACCAGGAAAACGCCAATCTGGCGGCCGTCAATGGGCTCTTTGTGTTCTTTTTAAGCTATCTGCTGTTCGCTGTCTTCGGCCTCTTCTTTGCCAGGATGTATTTTACGGTTCAGACCTCGAACCCGGAGATCATCGAACAGGGTACCATTTACTTATCCGTCTGCTCCATCTTTTCCTTTGGGATCTTTTTAGAGATTGCGCTGGAGCGGATCATGCAGTCCACCGGGCGGACAATCTATAATATGATTACGCAGGGACTGGGAGCCATCATCAACATCATTCTGGACCCGATTCTCATCTTCGGGCTGTTCGGATTTCCCCGAATGGGGATTCTGGGCGCCGCGGTGGCTACGGTAATCGGCCAGATTATCGCCATGCTCCTGCTGCTCTATTTCAACATCAGGAAAAACAGCGACGTGAATCTGAATATGCGCCTTTTCCGTCCGGACACAGCGATTATCGCTGAAATCTACAGAGTTGGGCTGCCTTCCATCATCATGCAGTCCATCAGCTCGGTCATGACCTTCGGTGTCAATAAGATCCTGCTGCTCTTCTCTGAGACGGCGGTATCCGTATTCGGAATCTATTTCAAGCTTCAGAGCTTTATCTTCATGCCTGTATTCGGCTTAAATAACGCGATGGTGCCGATCGTCGCCTACAACTACGGCGCCGCGCGGAAAGACCGTATCATGAAGACCATCCGCTCCAGCGTGACTGCGGCGGTCGCCATCATGCTGGCCGGGCTTGCCATATTCCAGATTTTCCCGGAGCAGCTTCTGTATCTGTTTGACGCTTCGGAGCATATGATGGGAATCGGCGTTCCGGCTCTCCGCATCATCAGCTTAAGCTTCCTGTTCGCAGGGTACTGCATCGTGATCGGCTCCGTATTCCAGGCGCTCGGCAACGGCGTCTACAGCCTGATCACATCAGCCGCCAGGCAGCTGGTATGCATACTTCCCGCCGCCTGGCTCTTCGCTTCGGTGTTCGGCCTTCACGCGGTCTGGTACGCATTCCCGCTGGCGGAAATCATATCCGTCGTACTTACGACCCTTTTATTCCGCAGGATCTATCAGAAGAAGATTCAGTTGTTGTAAAGATACAGCAAAAGGCTGGCGCATCTGCCAGCCTTTTTATTTCCCCTCGCGATCCTCCGGCAGCACCAGGCAGTACGCCTGCCGGTACTCTTTGGCCGTGATTCCCATGTATTTTTTGAACAGCCGGCGGAAATAATCGACATCCGTGTATCCGCACTCGTAGGCGATCTCACTGCCCGTCAAACTCGTTTCAATCAACAGACGGCAGGCCCGGTTGATTCTGGCCTCGTGGATGGCATCGGTTAAGTTTCTGCCGTACACGGCGTGATAGACCCGGCCCAGATGATCCGGGCTGCATTCCAGCCTGTCGGCGAGAAACGAGGCGGACAGCGGCTCTTTCCAGTGCTCCCTGATATACCGCGCCGCCTGGTTGGCCAGATAAACCTTCTGCCCGCTGACCTCCAGCGGAGAGAGGGAGTCGGAAAGCTCACACAGCAGCTCCAGAAGCACCAGATTCAAAAATGTCTTATCATCGCGGCATACGTTCTGCCTCCGGATAAACCGCCGGAACAGCTCCTCAAACGCCTCCGGCTTCGCCAGACGTATCAGCTGCGGAAGAGCCATAATATCGCTGCCCATGCGGAGAGCCTCCTCCTCTATGGTAAAATGGAGCCAATAAAATGTAAGGTCCTCGTCAAAATCCCTGGTTCCCCCATGATGGCGTCCCGGAAACAGGATGAGCGCCTCCCCTTTTTCCACATCGTACTCCACGTCCTCCTCGAATATCCCCAGAGTCCCCGAATTGACGTAAATAATCTCAAATGTATCCATGGTACGCTCCACATGGCGTCCCCGTCCCTTTGTCACCAGATAGCCGGCATTTAACGCCTGTACCGGCAAAAGTGCTTTTAAATGCAGAAAATGTTCCATCCTTCTCTTTTCCGATAATCGGAATCCTCCAGTTATTCTCTCCTTTCTCCTCTTGTATAATGCCACGGAAACTGGCAAGATAGAGAAAGATAAGAATTCTTATAAATGCGGAAAAACCGGTCAATTTCCCGCCTTACCAACACAAGAATACCAGAAAATTTTATAAATGAAAAGAGGATAGCGGCAATTCAGCCGCAAATATTGGCTTATGGTTACAGTTCTACAAATTAAGCAGATGGTGTCCCAGGCCTATTTCGGGGATGCTGTCATGACGGAAACGGATTATTCCAGGGGCCGGAAGCTGTTTATCGCCGAAGGCTGCTGCGCCAACGGCGTCGTCACCCTGACAACGGGGGCGTTTCTGTCCGGCTACGCAGGCTATCTCGGCGCTGACGATTCTTTAAACGGAATCATCGGTTCTATTCCGGTGCTCTTATGCACCCTGCAGATGTTTTCTTCCGTCGTCCTGGAAAATTTAAGACAGAAGAAATTTTTAATCGCCTGCTTCGCGCTGATCCACAGGCTTCTGCTCTCCTCTGTCTTTTTTGTGCCTCTGGTGGTAGAAGATAATGCGGGCCGCCTGGCGGCGGTCGTGGCCATCTATGTAGTCGCCCATTTCTTCGGCGCGTTTATCGGCACCGGTACGGGCAGCTGGCTTCTCTCCCTGGTTCCGGAAAATATCCGCGGAACCTATCTGGGGCGGAAGGATGCGTTCGCCTTTGCATTTACCACGGTACTCAGCCTGCTCTGCGGCCGTATTCTGGACTGGATGAGAGGCGCGCATCAGGATCTGCTGGGGTATTATATCATCGGACTTATTGTACTTTCCACCGCCTTCACGGATTTCTGGTGCCTTTCCTCAATCCGGGAACCGGTGCAGGAGACTCACCGGCGCAGCTTAAAGGCCGCTGTCATCGACCCGCTCCTCGACAGGGAATACCGGAAGGTCATCGGCCTTTACATGTTCTGGAACCTGGCCCTGCAGGTAGCCGGACCATTTTTCAGCGTGTACATGGTTACCGGCCTCTCGCTGGACTATACCTATATCACCTTCCTGGGGCTGATCGCTTCCTCCGTCCGTGTCGTGGCGGCCTGTTTCTGGGGACGTCTGGCAGACGCCACCTCCTGGCTTCATGCGGCGCGCTGCTCCATGCTCCTGCTGGGCCTTGTACATACGTCGTGGCTGTTTATGACACCGGCCACCTGCCTGATTTTACAGCCCATACTCCAGGCTCTCTCCGGGGCCGCGTGGGGCGGAATCGCCATCGCGGTTTTCAGCCTTCAGTACCAGTACGCCCCGGCCGACAAGCGGGTCACGTACGTCAGCGCCAACTCCTCCTACGCAGGCTTATGCGGATTCTTCGCCACGCTGCTTGGCGCGTCCCTGTTAAAGATCCTTCCGGAGTTTTCAGTCGGGGGATTTAAAGTGTCCGGGATGCAGATGATTTTCGCATTGTCCGGAGTGCTGATTATGCTGTGCGTGAGATACATGAGACGGTTAAAATAAACATTTGCCCGCTGCAGAAAAAGGCAGCCGCTTCAGAATATTCTTTAGCGGCTGCCTTTTTCCTATCGGTATGCATCCATGCACTGATCCAGATATCTCGGATAATTTTCATTGATCCACAGATTGGTGAGAAGAGTCTCGGCCTCCTCAAAGCTGGCTTTTCCATAGTCTGTTTTATCCAGCACCTTCAAAATTCCCTGAGAAGCTCCGTAATCCAGACAATCGCTGTACTGTCCCGCAGACATGCCGCGGGTCTGCTCCGCAAGCCAGGCCAGTTCTTCATTATCGCGCGGCAGCTGGTTCGAATCATATTCCACCTCTTCATATTCAATCGGTGTCGAAAATCTTTGGCCGGCCGCCTCTGTAATCAGCTCCGGGGGCGTCCCATTCTCCAGTTCCTCCTTCACAAAGGCCCATACTGACTGTAATTCTTCAGGATACTCCCCGACCTTCATGCCATAATACATATAGATACCAACCCTGGCTTTACAGCCCTTATCCAAATAAGCGGCGTCCGCCTGCTCATATAACTCCTGAAGCTGTTCTTTCGTTGGCTTCAGCCTGGTCTCCAGGAGTTTTTCCTTCAGGGCATCCCTTACTTCCATCTGCGTCCTGGATATGTATTCCATCAGACCGTATGTTTCCGGCCCATAAGCAATCTGTCCAGGTTCCGCTCTCCTCTTATTTTCCCTGTTCAGAGATTTTTTTATGTCATCCAGAGTGATGTCCACTTCGATTTCGTACCTGGCTGCCTCAATCCGCTCCACCGTATCCGTAAACAGCGCATTGACCGCCTCTGTCCGCAGAACCTGGGAAGGTGTCTCCCCCCCAATCGTGCTGTCCCAGAATCCCTTTTCGTTGGGGTCCTGCTGATAGGTCTGGTAGAAATAGGAGCTGACCTTTGCCCGGAGATCATCCTGGTACAGCGCCAGATGTTCCCGGGTGATCGCATAGTTTCCGATCCGCATAACAGGCTTATCCGCCTTTTTATACAGCCAGATTCCCGATGCCACCATTCCCGCCATCAAAAGCCCCAATAAAATGCACATCACCGCATTGGGGTAGGAAAGCTTCTCAAGTTTTAATCGAAACGCCATTCGCCTCATGATCTCCTCCGCTCCTCATTTCTGCCGTCACATTCGGGTATGAGCTGTTTTCAGCCCATACCCGCCATAACTCTCTTAATTCTTTCTGTATTTTACCATTTCCTGTGTCAAAAGTCTCTCTATTTCGTGAATTTCTTCCATAGAAGCATCTGCATCGGCAAGTATGCGCTCTGCGTCAGCGATAAGCTGTTCTAATCTGGCTTCATCTACATGACTGAACTCGCTTGTTTGAATCTCCTTTGCCAGATTCACGATGAAGCTGAGATTCTTTTTCACTATTTTTTCCGGCTCATACTCTGATTTCCACGTTAATGCCGGTTTTACCGCCCCCTCCTTTGCAGTTCTGGAGGAGTGGATTCCTACATAATTGTTTGAAGCTGCTGTCGGGATACTGATCTCAAAGGATATTTCTTCTTCCCCTGCGCGGATCGCATCACGCACAGCTTTGGTCACATCAAGCTGTTGGATCAGACTTTCCGACGCCATGCTCTTTGTCATAACTGCAGCAGGTTCTGCATCGACTCTTTCCGGGAAGCTGTTAAAGGTTACTGTCGCTCCCTCCCAGTCATTCTCCACCCGGTAGATATGAAGCAGCTCGAAATCAGCGCTTGGCATGCCCGTTAATTCATATGACAAATAAATATGTTCCGCGTCCCCGGGCACATGTTCCAGATCAAACTTCATTAAGGACTTTCTCGTATAACTCTGAGCGCCCGTATCGTATTTTACAATCAGGCTGGAGGAGCCGCTGAAATTCTTATCTCCATCGGTTCCGCCCTGAACGTAGACGTCATCCATCGCGGCCGCCGCTTCATCTCCCACCTGTACCTCTACCGATGCGGTAATTCCTGCGGTGTTAAAAAGCCCCTCTGTCAGCTGTAAGATTCCGGTCAGTGTATACACACCGTAAACGTCCTTTTGATAATCGCCTCTCTCCCAGGTAATTCCCAGCATATGGGTATTTCCCGCGTTGTCATAGGCCTTAACGGTCTCCGGAAGCGCTATCCCGGCAAATTTTGTTCCAGGCGCCACCTTGATTCTGTCAAACTCTTCGGCAAGCCCGACAAGCTCAGGCTTATCCGTTTCAGCGATTTTTAAAGTCACTTCGCTCGTCTTTCCCGTCGTTCCTGCGGTTTTTACGGACAGCTTAATAAATGGTGTCTTCTGAATCACCTCTACGTTAGCGGCCTTTTCTACAATCTCTCCTCCGGCGTATGGGATTGAGACTTCGATGGTTCCGTTATTTTCCTGTGTCGGGTCTGACACGCCTACCGATACCAGTCCATCGCTTACCTGCATGGTCACGGAAGCGGCCTTGTTCGAGGTGATCCCTTCCACCGTCTTTCCCTTGCTGTTCCAGAAATTCACAGCGGTCAATCCCAGTGAGTTTTCTCTTACTGCATGAGCGTCCCCGCTGCATTCCAGGACTTCAATATCAGGATTGGCAGCATAATTTTCCGTTTCTTGCGCATCCTTCCCCGGCAGTATGACATAAGAGTAATCCGCATCGGTTGGTTTCTTTCCGTGCTCAAACCAAAATGTCGCAAACTGGTTTGTCTCTTCGCCTTCCGTGGTTCCCTGGGTATTCCAGTTGCCGGTTCTCTTCTCTTTTAAAGCCATGATATCGGCTTTTCCAGGGAAGTAATAACCAATGTCAGAATGATCGGTATTTCCTTCCAGATAGAGCCACGATGCCGCCGGTATTTTTGTTCCTTTTCCTGCGCTTTCAGCACCGTCGTCTCTGATCGAACGTTCTTCACCGTCGATTAAGACCTGGTTGCTACCATCTTCCTTTAATTTCCTGTTTTCAATCACTGTTTCCACATAATTTCCTGTGGAAGAGGTAATTCCGCTTCCGACTGCAACGATCTCATCGTCAAACAGGAACCAGGACTTTTTCGCATCCGTACCGTTTCTTGTGCTTCCACTGTTTCCCAGTGTTTTATAATGCATTCCGGCCGTTCCGTAATCTCCCAGGCTGGAGCCGCCAACCCAGCTGTAAATATTCCTGGTGCGGTCTCCTGCTCCGTCTGGACGCGTGACGTACTCTGTCGTTGTTCCTGCCAGACGCTTCGGATCCACCGTAGCCCAGTAACCGGTTCCGTATTGATCCTGATCCCCGTTATAGAGGTAGGTCATGCCGTCTGAAATGTTCCAGGTGCGTTTTCCTTCATCATTGATCAGTTCATGTCCATATGTTCTGTCTGAGTGCATCGACAGTGCAAAACCGTAATCCGGCCTTATATGCACCAGCTTATCCATGCTGGCAAACAGCTTATGAAGCACGTATTCGCTTCTCGGCTCAATGGAACCGTCATTCATGATCTGATTTGCCTTCATCAAGGATGCGATATGGCTGCTCTGGCTATAATAATACGCCTCGTCAATGCCGACATAATATTTGATCATGCTGTTAAAGCGCTCCTGCTGCTCTTTTGGCATCGCATCCCCGATCAGCATCATTGCATCCAGGATTTTGGCCCCTCTCAGCCTGTCATTGGACGTATTTCTCGTTATATCTCTTCCGGAAATCATGTCCATACACAATCCATTGTAAATAAACGGTTCAATTCCATCAAATACCATATCGAAGATGAGCTGCTCCGATTCGTCGTCATAAGTCAGCTCGTACTCCGATCCTGCAAACACGCTGAACAGGATACTCAGCTTTTCATACAGCTGCGAACCGTATCCGCCCATATAGGCCAGCGCCTGATGTTGAATAAAGGAACCATCTTTGTAGAAGCCGTCTCCCGAAGTCACATACTCAAACACAGTCTTGTACGCATTTTTTACATGCTCCAGCTTGCTTCCGTTATCCGTCAGAAGCCCTGCCTGAGCCACTACCATACCTTTATCGATCAGGTTGGCCCCCGTCATCGCCGGTGATCCGGGATATCCCGACGGCTTGTCACATACATTGGTAAACCGGTTGACTGCCGCCGCATAGTTGGTGATCTGCTTCAGGGTAAGATCATCGTAAAGAATCAACGCCGTATCCATAAAGGCAATCGGCCCGCCAATCTCCCAGTGCCACCAGTTTCCAAAGAACGGGTTCTTATCGTCACTGCTGCTGTAATGGTTTTCATTCATAAAGTCGAGAGCCCGGATCAGCTCTTCTTTCAGTTCATCGTTTTGATACAGCACGCAGCCTTCCGTCGCCCACGCGATCGCCATGTCCTTCAGGCGATAGAATGTCTGAGCCACATTTCCGGAATGCACCTTTGCTTTTGCGCCCGTTCCTGCTATATAGCTCATATCGAGATCGCTCCAGAGATTGGTTCTGGAAGCGTCATCGCTCTTAATCATGGAGCTCCAGTACTCTCCTGCCTTCTCATCCAGACCTGTAATGTACGTCACCACAGCCTGATTTCCAGTATCCAGGGTGCCGCCTAACAGGTTATTCAGCCATTTTTCTCTCAATTCCACAAACTCCGGATCCACTGGCTTGTCCGTTTTTGAGGTGCGTGTGACAAGCTTGGGCGCCTGCTTTCCTTCTGCTCTCGTAGAGTAGAAATCAATCATGTTGTCATTGGCCTCTGTCGGGCAGCTGATCTCAAAGGATATTTCCGTTTCTCCCTTTGCCAGAGCGTCTGTCACCGCTTCACTGACATCAACCGTCACCAGATCACCGGATATATTCGCTTTTGTAATAACGCCTGCCGCTTTTTCCGCTGTTTTCTCCGGAATTGTATTCCATGTGACGGCGGCTCCGGTCCACTGGCTGCCGATCTTTTGTACGAGAGCCTCCGTAAAGTCTTTTGCAGGATTGGAATTGCTGATGCCTCCGGTCAGCTGGAGGACCAGCTCTGCCTCCTTTGTGTCACCGGCAACCGATGACAAATCAAATTTCAGCAGTGTTTTCCGGGTATAGCTCTGATTGCCGTCCGAATACTTTACCCGCAGCTTCGCCGCATCGTAGTTGCTGAATGACGTGCTCACTTTACCGGCATCCGTTCCGCCCTGGAGATATACATCCTGAATCGCCGTTACGGCAGATTCACTGGATTCCAGTTCTGCGATTGCAGTGGCCATCTCCGCCGCCAGTTCATTGATTCGCTTTCTGACCGGCTTCGTAAAAAGGCTCTCAGAGGGCGGCCCCACCTTTTCATACGTCAAATCACTCTGATCATACTCTGTTGCAAAAAGGGCTTCCGCTTCTTTCATAAGGGTTTCCAGTTTTTGATAAGAAGCCGCCGTATAATCAGCCGCATTCCGCTCTTTTGCATTTTTATACACTGCCGGAAGATTCGGCAGAGTTACCGTGATATCATATTCCGGCATCCAGGCTGAGGTCTTAAAGTTTCTTGCCTTGAACACAATACTGTCATCGTATATCTTCACGTGATAGCCGGTTCCGGTTTCCTTCACCCCATTCTCAGAATCATTATACGAGGGCAGATCAATCATGGTACCGAATCCGCGGTCAATGGCTTCCACGACTCCAAACCCGTTATGTATATGGCCTGACAGATAGATTACCTGAGGGTATTTCGAGAATATCTCCTTTACCCTTTTATCCTGATTGCCGAAGTCATTTAAAATATTGCTTCTCCAATGAGTATCCTTTAATGCATTATGCCCCAGCACAAAAATCGGTTTGTCCGGACTGGCGTTCTCCGCCAGCGTTTTTTCCAGCCATTCCAGCTGATCGTCTGATAAATACATCGCATCCTTGATGCCGTTTTCTGTGTTAATGGCGATAAAATGATATCCGCCCAGCCAGCGGTCAAAATACACCTTTCCGTCCGTATCCGGCATATATCTGGAATTTCGCTCCAGGTAAAGTGCCTTTGCCGTCGGCCAGTACTTGCTGATCACAGTCTCGTCCTTATTCCAGTCTGCGGAGCTGGTCCCTCTCACATCGTGATTTCCCAATGTAATCATGATCTTATCGTCCGAAACAGGAGAATACTGATCCATTATCCTGTACATCGCGTCATACTGGGCCTTCGTGCCGCTCTGGGTAAAGTCTCCCAGATTCATGATGCCAAGCGTGTCCGGATCCATGGTCCTGATATCCTTCAGCCCCGCAATCATATTGACTGCGTTTGTTTCCGTGAGGTCATCTGATTTTATATGCACATCCGACACGACCTGAAAGCTGGCCAGAGGCTTGCTGCCTTCCAGAAACTGTTTGTACCTCTCTTTCAGTGCTCTGACTGCAGCCATAGCTGCAGCCGTTGTCATTCCCTCCAGAGCACTCTTCGTTTGCCTTATCTCTTCTGCCATAGAATCAATTCTGTCCTGTGGATATTCAGAGCCGGGTTTTATCGCAGACAGCTGCTCCGCCATCTGGTCAACGATGGCCGAAGCCCCTTCTGCCTCATAAATGGTTTTTACGGTTGTATCCGCAAGCACCTTGTTATAAACCCGAAGCTCATCCACCAGGCAGCCGCTCATGCCATAACAGCCTCTGCCGTCACCTCCCAGGATAAAATCAAGCTCCGTATCCACAGTTTTTCCACTGTGTCCCGCCATGGAGATGGAGGAATACTTCTCCCCATCCATGTAAACAGTCATGCTTCCATCACGGTCAAACGTGCCGACTACGTGATGCCACTGGTCATCATTCGCGGATATCTTCTTGATCTCGATCCGCTTTCCGGATATTCCGGAAAAATTCATGCGCACATCCGTATCGCTGCTGTTATTGTAATTTCCAAATGCCCATCCTACGTTGCTGCCGCTTAAGTAATTTTTATTGGAAAGTATGGTTCCGTTGTTCTGTCCATGGTTCTCTGTCTTCATCCAGAAGGACAGGGAATAATCAGACGCACCGAACATCAAGTCCTTCGTACGGCCGTAATTTACGTACTGTTTGGCCTTCGTATTCCCCAGTCCTGCTGTTTCTCCATTGTCCAATGAGATGGCATTTCCGCGTATTCCCTTCTCATATGCGGGTGCTCCGACCACGGTTCCATTGTTTCCGTTTCCAGTAACATCCGTGATCTGACCTTTTGTAACGCTGTCCTCATCGAAGGTGGAGTGCATGACAAGGCCGTCTTTCAGCAGTTCCTCGGTCCCGCTCTCATCCATAATATCCTGGTAAAGCCCTTCGATCTTTGCAGCGCTTAAGGCCCGTGTAGAGGCTCTTCCATTCGCCAATGGGGCGCCATATGTCAAATTCCCCATAGCCATGGTCACTGCCAGCGCAGCTGCGCACAGTTTTTTCCATCTTAATTTCATATAGATTTCCCCCCTACTGAATCCAGGCTCCGTTTTCGTCTACCTGGCAGCCATCAGGTGTTGTAGTTCCGGTATAGAGGGCGCCCATGGAACGGCTTCCGCTTTCCGCACTGCCGCGATTCCATTTCCCGTCTTCTGTATTCTGCCATCCGGTATTGCCCTGCGTAACCGGGTTTAAGTAATACCACGTTCCGTTTACCATGGTCCAGCCAGTCATCATTGCTCCGGATTCATTTAAATAGTACCACTGGCCATCGGCTTCCTCTTTTACCCATCCCGTGTGCATGGAACCATCACTGCCTAGTTTATACCACTTGTCTCCATCCAGAATCCAGCCCGTCTGCATATAGCCGCTGCCGTCAAAATGGTACCATTTGTCGTTTATTCTGGCCCACTCGTTCTTCGCGTAGCTTCCATCACTCTTCTGGAATCTCCAGGTATTATTTTCTGCTGCCTGCCACTCACCACTCACATTGACAGCCGTCCGGTTCACTCTCACAGAGCTGGAACCACCTCCTGAGCTGCTTCCCGAGCTGCCTCCTGAGGACGATCTCTTCACCACCGTGATCTGGAAAGTATCTGTGAATACTTTAATCGCATCGTTGACTGCGATTCGATAGGTAACCACGACATCCTTCGTTCCGGCTGTTCCGGTATTCACATCTCCGATCTCATATCCGCTTACCGTCTTCGTGCTTCCGTCACTGTACACGGCCGCTACGATCAGACCTGATGAGCTGAAACGTTCTCCCACTTTATATTCTGTTTTCGATGGAAGTGCCGTAATCTTAATTCCAGTCATCACCTTTGTAACCGGATCTGTTTTTCCGCTTAATACAAGAGCGTCAACGGCCTCCTTCAGGTTCTCATATGCCATGTCTACGATCGGCTGGTCTGCCTTTGTCAGCGTCTTATCCCTTAAGACTGCTTTTGCCTCAGATAATGCCTCTCTCATTGCATCGTACGTTTCTTCGGTATAATCTTTCTTCTTTTTCGATTCAGCGATGAGGACGAGATCACGAAGTGCATCTGTATCCGCCTTCTGGTTCTCTTCCGAGTCCATATTCCAGATTGCTTCCATCAGCTCTGTATACGCCGTATGTACTTCCAATTCCGTGGCCTTTGTATTTACCAGAACCTCAGCCGCTTTATTAAATGCCTTCATAAAGCGGTTCTTTGCTGATTCTGTCAGCTGTCCCACCTCACCGCTGTTAATCAGTCCAGCCGCTTCCGTATAGAGGACGAGAAGTGCATTCTTATCTTCCGGCTCAATGATACTGACGGAAACGGTTGCAAACTTCTGTTCCGGATTCTCGATGGAATCATGATTTGCCAGATCCAGATAACCGATACAGGTATAAGAAAATTCCTTTTCCGGATCGTAGGCATTATCGGGGAACCAGTACTGGATACCGACCTCCGCCTCCTGTCCGTTATCCAGCAGCACGGTTGCCATTTCCGGAAGTCCCAGTTCCTCCCACGGTGTTCCCACCAGCTGAATAATTCCTGGAATATCCTTTACAGCCACCACCTTGTGCAGCGCTTCCATAACATTGACGGTACACGTAATGGGCAGATTGATGCCTTCTGCTTTTCCGTATACGACAAAGGTTCCTTCTGTCTGATAATTTGCAGGGTTGATCGAATTCCATTCTACGGTCACGCTCTTTGTTTCCTCATTGGAATACGTAACGGTAACCGTCTCCGGAAGGACTGGCTTCTTTCCTGCAGATGTCGATACGGATACAGCCTCTACCTTCGTCTCATATACATTGCTCAAAACAATCGTCGGCTCCATCATTCCGGACGCTTCCCTGGAAGCAAAGTCAATCCCTCCGTTGTCGCCATTTGCATACTCTCCGAAATAATCGGTCAGCATGAGGAAGGAGAATTTTGTCTGGCCATTTTCAGCGTAGGCTTTCTTCACCCAATCCGTCACATCCAGCTCTACTATGTTTTCGTGATTGTCCCTGATGTCTTTATAAACGATTTTTTTGTCTTTTATCACCAGATTATCAGCGGAAAATGCTGGAGTCGTATTCCATGTCACAGTCTCTTCCTGCCACTCGTCCCCGATTTCATAGACCTTCAAATAAAAATGGTTGTTGATATTTTTATAGTCGCTGTCGCTGACCGGTCTGGTCATCTGAAGCTTTATGGTGATGTTTGTTGCTGACTTCAGCATCTCGCTTTCATTTGTCAAGTCAAATCCGAGCAGACCTCTTCGCGTATACGCCGGGTCACTGCTGGCCGTCTTGACCTTTATCACATTCGGAGTAAGCTTTCCGTAAGCGGCGTCACCATCCTTTTCCTGCGTAAATGCGTCCTTGGCTGCCCCGGTTTCTTTTACAGTCTTTCCGTCACCAAGATCACCAATTACCCTGACTGTCGCCGCACACTTTTCCTTTAATCCGGACACACGGCCTTCTACGGTAAATTCCCCTTCGCGCGAATACTGCTCCAGAGTTAATTTATCCCATACAACCTCCAGCTCCATGGTAAGTCCGCCGGCGAATACAGCATTCACCTTGTCCGGAAGTTCCGGATAAATGCCTGCAAAGGTCGTAACGTCCACGCTTTCATAGCTTTCCGGTGCATCTGCCACGACAATAGTCGCTGTCACCTGGTTCGACAGTCCGGGAAGTACGCCTGGAAGTTCGATGACGCCGGCCTCCATACAGTCTTCTTTTGTCAGCTCCTCCCATTCCACCGGATACTGATACGCGTTTCCGTCCAGAACAACTTTTAACGTCCCGGGCAGTTCCGGCACAACGCCCAGTGTTGTGACCAGATTGACTTCCTCTACCTCTTCCGCCTCTTCATCCTGGCTTGAGTATTCCAGCGCTCCGATGTCTACGCGGCCAGCAATGGTATTGCCCATGATATCCTCTGTCGGCATACCTTCTATTCTCTGGCCCGCCTGAATGCAGGGAGAACCATCTGTCAGCTGGTACGGCTCTGCCAGTCCCTGAATTCTCTCTTTCGTAAAATCAGAATCGATCAGGTCTTCCAGATCCTCTAAAGGATACTGATACGCGGAATACGTTTCTCCCGCCTTATAGTCTTTCAGCATCGGATCCGCGAAAATATTGCCTTTTGCGATCAGGCTGTCTTTGTCCAGGACGCTGCCCGCGTTTGTGTTGGCTATGGTATCCGGGTAGAAGCAGTTGTTTTCAATCACACTGTCTTCATGGATTGCAGATCCCTGTTCTAAAACCGCAAAGTCAATAGCAGCGCCGTCTTTTGCCAGCACGATGTTGTTCTTAAAGTCCACAAAGCAGGTTCTCTTGCTCTTACCACCAAACAGAGAGGTCTGTTTTCCTTCTCCGAATACGACAATTGTGTTATTGTAGATTTTCCCCACATTCGGTCCGGCCGAGCTGGTGTTGTCGTAATGGAAGGTCTGCTGCTGCATCCTGCTTCCGTTCGGATACGTACCAGTTCCATCATTGATACTGACATTGTAACGGAAAATGGTGTTTTTCTGGCTGGACATAAACAGCATGGCACCGCCGCCGCAGTCGTGGCTTAAGTTATACTGGAATATATTGTCCACGTTCATCATGTCGGAATCAAAGGCTTCTCCGTCATCGTAGCCATACTTATTGCCGTATGCCTCGTTGTACTGCACGATTACGTCGTCCGCGAACATGGTCCAGCATTGAGCGTAGTTTACAGTTCCCCGATCCAGGCCGCAGGAGGAATTAACCATGTTTCCTTCCACCAGGCCGCCTTTCGTCTCCGTCAGTACAATACCGTCGCCGACCACATCTTCCAGATAGTTGTTTCGTATGGTCACGTTGGAATAGTTTTTGAGGAATTCATTCTTTCCCCATCCGCTGCTTCCGATATCCGTGTTGCACTTGTTCCGGATACCTTCAATCGCCACGTTTTTCACGTAGTTGCCTTCAATCAGGACATCCTCAAAGGCCGCGCGTCCCATAGCCTTGGGGGTCAGATTGCCGTTATCGTCAATGGTAACCCGGTTACCGTCCTTATCGAGATAGTGTCCCATGACGATAATTCCGCCGGAGGTTTTTCCTCCCTTAAAATTAGAGTTTACATCGTGGACATAACAGTTCTTAACCACAATGTGCTTATAAATCTCTTTCTGATTGGAGGAATAGATCAGGATACCGGCGCGTTCGCTGGTACCGCTGTCCATGGCCTCCCCCATCTCATCGGTACTCTCCAGGTTCGTTACTTCCAGATTGTAGATTTCCCAGTACTCTTCGTTATAAATGGTGACGGCTCCGGTAATCGACGGACCAGAGGTGCCGTTTCCATTAATTACAGGGCGGCTTCCTTCGCCGTACCTGTCAATGGTGATGGGAGCGCCTTCCTGGCCGCTTCCTTTTGGATTCAGCGGCTGGTTCCAGATACAATCTGACTTCAGAAGAATTTTGTCTCCAGGAAGAAAGGTTTTGGAATTTACCCGGTCAAAGGATTTCCAAGCGGTATCCTCTGTCTTTCCGTCTGCCGTGTCGTTACCGTCTCTGGCATCCACGTAATAGGTCGTCCCCTCCGTCTGCATCTTTAACGCATTGGATGCGGTAGAAAGGCTGGCATTGGAATCTGTCGCGGTACGGTCATTTGTGTCATAGCTGTCCCGGCTGTTCACTGAGGTATCAGCAAATCCAACCATATTAACAGGCAGTGCGCTCATCATCATGACTGCAGCCATCATGCCCGCGGCTTTTCGTTTGAAACGTTTACTTGTTTTTTGCATAACAATATTTCCCCCTTGCTTTTTTTTCGCCTCTTTTTCGAATCAATCAAACGCCGTTTATCTTCTTTTTTTCATTTTTTAACCTCCTTATGCTTGAATTATCTTATACTGGTCATACCAGTTTTTGATTTTGAAAGTATAATACTAATTATGGTGGACTTAATTTTTCAGTATTGGGGAATAGCGGCTTCCGCACGCATAGAAGAAAAAAATTCTTTTGATAAAAGAGGCTGAATAGTCAGAACGCGAATAGACAGATGCAATATTTAAACACAAAAATACCGATAATACTTGACATAATTAGTATTATCGGCAGTAACGAAACCTGCTTCTGCATTCCAGAAGGCAGTAAATGATAGGATATATGGAAAGTATAGCATTGGGAAAAACTGGCAAAAATAAATAATTTGCTGAATTATATTAAAATTTTAATATTCTGCCTTTTTAAAAATGTAATATTACCATATTCTTGTACTTTTTTTATTTTTTGCCCCTTTTTCTCATAGAAGTCACCTTCACCCGGATATGAACAGTCAAAAATAACCGGGAGGGCCGATCACATACATTCTGTGTTCGACACTCCCGGTCATCTTCGTGGTGAGCAGAAAGCCCGACGGGCGCGGGATACCAGGCCTCTCTGTGCCGTCTTGCACCTAAGGTTAATAAAGAACCGGAACTACTCTCCTTTTCCTCTCTCCATGCAGGATTCTCTCACGATCAGCTCCGGCTTCAGAATCCGTTCCACCCGGCTTTCCTCATCCGGCACGCCCTTTATCTTTTCCAGCAGCAGCTCTGCCGCCATAGCTCCCAGCTTTTCCTGCGGATGGGCGATGGTTGTAAGCTTCACCGCCCCATTTTCTGCAATAAATGAATTGTCGTATCCCGTTACGGAGATGTCCTCCGGAACACGGATTTTCTTCTTTTGAAGCGCCTTTAAAACCTCCAGCGCAATCTGATCGTTATAGCAGACGATGCCGTCCATGGCGGCTCCGCTCTCCAGCATCAGTTCCAGCACCTTCGCCGGCTTCACCGCCCGGTCCTCCGTATGGAACCAGATCACCATATCGGGATCGTAGGGATAACCGGCCTCAAACAGCGCCTTCACATACCCCTTGTGGCGCTCCCTCCCCTGGCTGTCGTCCGCCTTGAAGATCCCCAGAATCTGCCGGTGTCCCAATTCGATCAGATAGTTTGTCACCAGATAACCGCCCATACAGTCATCCATCAGGATGTGCGGCTTATTTTTCATCTGCGCATAGTATCCCTGTATGAAGACATAGGGAATCTGGTAAAAATCAAGTTTTTCATACAATGCCATATTGGCACAGAGAATCTCGCTCTTGCTGGGTTCCACGATCAGACCGTCGATATCTTTCTCCAGGATTTCCTCGAGACAGCGGCTTTCCTTCACGCGGCTGTTGCCGGTATTTTTCAGGATAATGCTGTATCCCTCCGCCGTCAGTACGCTGTCGATGCCCTGGATCAGCCTGGGGAAAATATAGTCCGACAGATACGTGGTGATAACCGCAATATTCCCCGAACCCCTGTAATCCATTCCGCCGAACGGAAGTGAGGGGGACTTCCCTCTTCTAATTTTTCTGGAGACAAAGGTCCCTCTGCCGTGCTCCGCTTCTATAAATCCCTCCTGCGCCAGGATGGACAGCGCCTTTCGCACCGTATGGCGGCTCACATGGCGGGAGGCGGAAAGTTCATTTTCCGAAGGAAGCTTATCCCCCGGCCTCAGCCGGCCGGCAATGATATCACTCTTCAGTTCCTCCATCAGCACGTAGTATTTCGTCTTCCCGCTCTCGCCCTCCTCCCTGCCTGACGGGCTGCCGTTACTTCTGTCCATAATACGCGTTTGGTCCATGCTTGCGCATAAAATGCTTATCCTGCATGGACTGCGGCGCGGGTTCCACACCGCGGTTTAACATCTCAGTCACAAAATTCATCTTTGCAATCTCTTCCAGCACCACGGCATTATGGACCGCGGTCGCGGCGTCTTTTCCCCAGGTAAAGGGGCCGTGGTTCTTGCACAGAACCGCCGGCACGTGAACCGGATTCCTGTCGCGGAAGGTCTCGATAATCACCATACCGGTGTTCTTCTCATATCCCTCTTCGATCTCCTCCGGCGTTAAATTCCTGGCACAGGGAATCTCCCCGTAGAAATAGTCCGCATGAGTCGTCCCGTAACACGGCAGCGCGCGGCCCGCCTGGGCCCATGCCGTAGCCATGGGAGAATGGGTATGGACGATCCCGCCGATTTCCTTAAACGCCTTATACAGCTCTAAGTGAGTGGCTGTATCGGAGGAGGGATTTAAGTCCCCCTCCACCTTATTTCCATTTAAATCCATGACCACCATGTCTTCCGGCTTTAACTTATCGTAATCCACACCGCTGGGTTTGATGACAAACAGTCCCTTTTCCCTGTCAATTCCGCTGACATTTCCCCATGTATAGGTGATAAGCCCTCTTCTCGGCAGTTCCATGTTGGCCTCATAGACCTCTTTTTTTAATTCTTCCAGCATCGTGTCATTTCCTCTTTTCTATTTTTTGTTTCAGTACATGCAGATGGCAGGAATGAGCCGTCTGAACTGTTACGATTTTTCAGACACGCCCCGGCAGACACTCGACTGCGGCGCGCTCGATCGGCAGGCCGCTTATGTACCGCTCCATAAATACCTCGAAGCCGCGCTCATCCGCTTCCTGCGGCTCCATAACCACGCCTTCTTCGTCAGCAAATACACTGTCTGCCAGGTACTTGTCGAGAGAGTCGCTGCCTCCGTCTTTTCTGTAACGCATATAGGAAGCCAGGATTGCCGCGCCCCATGCGCCGCCTTCTCCGGCAGTTTCCATGACGGTCACCGGTACGCCGGCCGCCGCCGCCATAATCCGCTGTCCCACGCCCTTCGTCTTGAATAATCCGCCGTGGCCCAGCAGACTGTCCAACTTCACGCCTTCTTCCTTAAACAGGATATCCATGCCCACGCGGAGCGCTCCTAATGCCGTATATAAGTGAACGCGCATGAAGTTCGCCAGATTGAACCGGCTGTCCGGCAGACGCACGAACATCGGACGTCCCTCTTCAAAATGAGTGATGTGCTCTCCCGAGAAATAATTGTAAGCCAGAAGGCCGCCGCAGTCCGGGTCGCCTTCCAATGCCAGGTTATATAAGGTTTCAAACAGCTGGTTTCTGTCCGCCTTCATCCCCATGGCCGCGGAAAACTCTTCAAACAAATCCACCCATGCATTTAAATCAGAAGTACAGTTGTTGCAGTGCACCATAGCCACCAGATCACCGGCCGGCGTTGTCACCAGATCCAGCTCCTCGTGAACCTTTTTCAGTTCCTTTTCCAGAACTACCATGGCAAACACGCTGGTGCCTGCGGACACATTACCGGTGCGCTTCGCCACGCTGCCCGTCGCCACCATACCGGTTCCTGCGTCCCCCTCCGGCGGACAAAGCGGAATACCGGGTCTTAAGGCGCCGGTCGGGTCAAGAAGCTTCGCGCCCTCTTCCGTCAGTTCTCCGGCTTCCTCTCCCGCGGTCAGCGCCTGAGGAAGAATGTCACGGAGCTTCCACGGCAGATTCTCTCCGGCCGTCAGCTCGTCAAACTGAGCGATCATTCTCTCATGAAAGTCCTTCTTATCGGTATCGATCGGGAACATACCGGCGCAGTCGCCGATTCCCAGCACCTTACGCCCGGTCAGTTTCCAGTGTACATACCCCTCCAGTGTGATCAGGTAATCAATCTCCGGCACATGCGCCTCTTTCTTCAGAATCGCCTGGTACAGATGGGCAATGCTCCATCTCTGCGGGATATGGTACTGGAACAGCTCCGTCAGCTTTTCCGAAGCCTCCTCCGTCATGGTATTTCTCCAGGTACGGAACGGCACCAGGATTTCCCCAGCCTTATCGAAAGCCATATAGCCGTGCATCATGGCAGAAATGCCAATGGATCCGACGGTCGTAAGCGTCACACCGTAGCGTGCTTTTACATCCGCCGCCAGCTTTGCAAAGCTGTCCTGAACGCCTTCCCAGATGTCCTCTAACGTGTATGTCCAGATATTGTCCACGTACCGGTTTTCCCAGTCATGGCTTCCGGAAGCAATCGGTTTCTGGTGCTCATCGACCAGAACCGCCTTGATGCGTGTAGACCCCAGCTCCATACCCAGAGCCGTTCTTCCGTCTAAAATGCTTTGATATACGTCCCCCGTGAGAGCGTCCCTTTTTTCATTTAAACCATCAGTCATCGTATAATACCCCCTTTTACCTGTCACTCTTTTAATAAGTATAATAATACCACTTGTACCATTGTGCAAACAAGTTGTTTTTCAGTTTGGCTAATCGGTGAAGCCTGCCGCCACGCCGAATAAAATGTTAAATTTAGAAATAGACTTTACACTTGGCATATGGTACAATATTTTTACAAAATCACACGATAAACAATGATGCCCGATGGAGCTTCGAAGCTAAAAACAGAACTAAGCACGATAACATGAATCAAATATGGAGGTAAAATCTATGACAGACAGTGACTTGCTTCAAGCGTTATATACTGACATGCAGGCAATGAAAACTGACATGCAGGAGATGAAAGCTGACATGCAGGAGATGAAAACTGACATGCAGGAGATGAAAGCTGACATGCAGGAGACAAAAATGCGTGTCACCGGAATTGAAATAACATTGGAAAATGAAACCAACCGTAATATTCGATTATTAGCCGAAAACCACAGTAATTTGATTGACAAACTCAATCAGGCTATCAAAGTATCTGACAAAACAGCTATCTATGAAATTCAAGTCAATATCCTTACAGGCAAGGTGGAGAGGCTTGAAAAAGAATTTACCGAATTAAAAAAAGTTATTGCGTTTTCATAAAGGGGAGTCTCCGGTGACCGGAGACTCCCCTCTGTTTAACCGTATCCCGAATAATGTCTGTTAATTCCCTTCCCTCACCTGCATTGGGCGGAATATACAACAGAATTCCATCTCAATTCATTCTTAAAGCTGCGGATTGTAGTGTCCTCGTCGATGTAGACGGCTTCGATTCCCATGGAAGCGGCCCAGTCGCCCATCTGCTCTGCAGTCAGATCGTAGGAAAATGCCGTATGGTGTGCGCCGCCGGCCAGAATCCAGGCTTCGGCTCCGGTTTTTAAGTTCGGTTCCGGAGTCCAGAACGCGGTGGCAACCGGAAGCTTCGGCATCGATTTCTCCACTTTTTTGCAGTTCACGGTATTGATGATGAGGCGGAACCGGCTGCCTAAATCCACCAGCGATGTAGCAACCGCCTTTCCTTCCTTTGCGGTAAATACAAGGCGGGCCGGATCCTCCCTGTCTCCCATAGACAGCGGGCATACCTTGATGGCGATCCTGCTGTCCGCGATTGACGGGCATACCTCCAGCATATGTGCCTGCAGAATGCCTTCTTTTCCCGGAACCAGGTTATACGTGTAGTCTTCCATAAAGGAAGTTCCCTTCGCGCCTTCCATACCGGCTGTCATGATCTTCATTAAACGCACCATGGCGGCAGTCTTCCAGTCGCCCTCGCCTCCGAAGCCGTATCCTTTTTCCATCAGACGCTGAATCGCCAGACCCGGAAGCTGCTTTAAGGAACCGAGGTCTCCGAAATGGGTCACGATCGCCTGATAATCCTTTTCCACCAGGAATTTCTCAAATCCCAGCTCGATCTGGGCCTGTACTGCCACATGATTCTTAAACTCCCCGGCATCTCTTCCCTCTAACAGAATATCGTACTTATCGTAGTACTCTTCCACCAGAGTGCTTACATCGCCTGCTGCCACGTCGTTTACATAATCTGCGATCTCGTTCACCGGATAGGCGTCGATCTCCCATCCGAACTTCATCTGGGCTTCCACCTTATCGCCCTCGGTTACTGCTACATTTCTCATATTGTCAGCCACGCGGACGACACGGATATGGCTGCTCTCCATGATGCCCACCGCGGTTCTCATCCAGGAGCCGATTGCCGCCTGCACCGAACTCTCATCCCAGAAACCGACAATAACCTTTCTCTCAATGCCCATTCTCGTCACCATGTGGCCGAATTCACGGTCTCCGTGAGCGGACTGGTTCTCATTCATAAAATCCATGTCAATGGTGTCATAGGGAATCTCCTGATTAAACTGCGTATGTAAATGAAGCAGAGGCTTTCTGTACTCCTGAAGGCCGAGAATCCAGGACTTGGCCGGTGAAAACGTATGCATCCACGTGATGACACCCGCGCATTCCCCGTCACTGTTGGCCTCATGAAACAATGTGCGGATCGATGTATTGTCGATCAGAGTCGGTTTCCAGATCACTTCATAAGGCAGAAGTCCCGACCGGTTAAGCCCCTCTACAATGATTCTGGAATGCTCTGCCACCTTTCTCAGACACTCATCTCCATAAAGATCCTGTGACCCCGTTGCGAACCAGAACTTGTATGCTTTCCTCTCCATAAAAAAATCCTCCTTATCACTGATATTATTATACTACAACAGTAGCACTTGTACCATAGTGTGAACAAGTTGTTTTTTATGGACTGCTGTCTTAGTTACGCCGACGGGGGCGTGAAGCGTAATCTGTCTTATTCGTTTTCTTCGTGTTCCTCCGTGAGATCAATAACCTCTTTTATTTCCTCAATAAACTCTTCCTCACTTGGCAGGTATAACTGATACTTGCTTCCTTGTCGTTTGAAAGCAGTAGCCTTTCATAAAGCTGAGAGTTAATCTGCCGCTCAAGCTCACGCCCATTCCACCCATTGCCAGTCGCTTCCAGTTAATAATATTCACGTTTGTAATCGTCATCTATGCTGATAAGCTGACGATACTGTGACCAGTTTAGTTGTGGATGCACCTTGCTGACTGTCGGGTACAGACGATAACGATAAAGGCCCTCTTTTCCACGCTCCAGTCCAGCCGCGCCAGTTTTTCTTCGGTTTCATCGATACTCATTTCCAGGAAATCATACCCCGCCGCTCTGGCATATGTGAACTTTTCCCGAAAGCTTAACTCATTTGGCATGGATTTCTCATAAAGTCCCAAGGTATATAATTTCATTGTTACTCCTTTGCCCCGGTTACAGCAGGGAATTCTCACTTTCTGATGTCAAGCAGTCTTTAAAGCCGGGTATAGCATATAAGGGTTATCCACAGATATAAAGAGTTGCGGGTAATTGGCCTTATTCCAGATATAGGAGTAATTTTCCAGTTTCAGATTCTAAGGGATCCACTGTATGGGAGTATTGAAGACTTGAGCATGGAGCGGTTATTTTTGCATGGCGACCACGCCTACCAGTGTTTTCGTGTGGCAAAAGGCTGGAGATCTGCTTCCATTCCTGGTCAGTTAATTTATAACGTCTCAACATAAGAAACACACCTTAATTTTCAAACACGCTCCAAGATTGTTAATTAATAGACTCCAGCATCTGCTCCGCAAGAGTAATCAGGATGTTTCCACATTCCCATAATCCGTGCAGGGCCCCTCCTTTTTCCGTATCAGGCATCTCCTCAACTTCCAATATCGCCATAGCCATGCTGAAGTCTATGAAATTCTTCGTGATTTCGCCTGGATCTCTGTCTAGATTAATCATCATTTCCGAAAGAGAATCGGTAAGTTTTGATGCGGTGGCTGTGAACTGGGACCAGTAAGGATTTTCCTCACCACTTTGCCAAAAAAGCAGTCCTGCCTGAGTCTCCAGGTCTTCATAGTCCTGCTTAAATGCAGTGACTGCATCCCGCAGCCGATGTCTTCGTAAGAAGACTTGAAGGTCTGGCCGCTGGGGGTGTTCCCTGGTTTTATAGGCGTAATTGATATATCCGTACATGGTCAAGGTGCGTCTGGTGAGGGGATCCAGTTTATCGATATCCAAAATCAGGAGCTGGTCTTTGTACTTTTCCATGATTTCCCCATCCTGGCTTATCATGTCCGCCATTAACCTTTTTTCAAAGTCCAAATAGTCACTGATGACCTTCTTTATTACATCTTCTCCCGCTCCTTCTCCCAAACTCTGTAAATGGTGGTTCCTCAGTAATTCGATTTTTTCCTGTATGCCCGTTTCAAATTCCAGACCAGTAAAAGGGAGTCCTGCTTGATTTAAGCCAATTTCGGTACCCGACAGGATATTTTGATTCATTTTGTCTGCCCGTTCTGCCTTTGCTGCTTCATTCTGAGTCAAGATTAACCATAGCAGCATTTTAGGGTAATTTTTGTAGTTCGCCCGTCCCGGATCGTCCATCTTATCTGGATCCAGCATCACTTTTGAAATCTCCATCGACTCCTCCGCAGACCGCCCGCCATAGGTGGCATAGGCTTCTGGTTTTATCCCTGTCCGCTCCACAGAATCTACATCGATCAGGTAAGAGGCTCCCCCCAGATTGAATTCGCCGGCTCTTTTGTCACGCTTTGAAATCTGCTTGCCGCTGCCTTCTCCCTTGCCGGAATTTGATCCTGCGTATCCTCTGGTGGCTGCTGGATTATAGGCATATGCGTCGTTATACTGTATAATCAATTCCGTCATCAGCTTTCTCCATTCTGTCTGGGTAAAGCCTCCGATCTCCTTGATCATGCTTATGTTCTGACGGGCAGCCTCCAGACCTTTTCTGGCTTCCGCCTGGCGGCTTGTGGACAGTTCATCGGGGTATACATGGCTTAAATCCTGATCCATTTCCTGAAACAGAGCTTCGTAAAGTTGAATGGCTTCTATAAGAGGACGGCCTTTTATGGCTTCTTTCTGGTATTTTTTAACAAAGGTGTCGGCGATAGTGTGGGCTCCCTGCGCATCTTTATCGCTGGATTTCAGTCCGGTTTTGGAACGTCCCTCCAGTTTTACGGTATCCACCATCATGGCTTCTACAGGGATCTCCTCATGTACCGTTTCTACTCTCAAAAGGGATACGCTGGCTTCGAATTTTCCCTGAATGACTTCATCGGGGTTCTGCGATTGTGGGATTGTGGCGGGATTCTCCTGGGGGGGCGCTATTTTTTCAGCGTCCTCCTGCATCTTTGCGATCCTGTCTGTATCCTCCTGCATCTTTGCGATCCTGTCTGCGTCCTTCTGCATTTCCGCTATCTTGTCTGCATCTTCCTGCATCTGTGACAGCAGGCTGGAATTCCCCAATACCTGCTGCATATTCCTTCTGCCAGATTGCTGCCCGCCTGACCGCTGCATCCCTGCCTTCATTTCCTCTCTCTGCTGCTCCTGTCCCATATCGTCTCCTGCTCCTTATCTTCCTCTGATTCCTATGGCATCCTTCTGCGCCGTATCAAATCATGATATTGGCCGTCCCCGGATAGGTGATCTGTATCACGCCGCCCCAGCTGCACATCAGCTTAGAGTCACTGGTCAGTGCCGGTTTGCCGCCGATGAACACCGTGGGATTGCCCGGCACCCAGGGGGCCACTGGCACTGGCATACAGGGCATAGGTGTCAATACTCCCAGAGCCGCTGCCGTGGCTGCTGCCACCATGGGATTGGCGGGGCTGCTGCACATGCCAAAGGGCGGGATGTTGACCATGGGAATCTGATCCATGATACTGGCCAGAGCCATGGCAGACATCACCCTGGCTGCCGGAAGAACATTAAACACCGAGGGCGCCGCGCCGAAGGAACAGTTGATGGCCGCACCGCCGCATACACAAAATCCCATATGGATATCTCCTTTCCTTTACCCCTAAAGCTCCGCCTCACCCAGCTTCTTTCCCAGCTTCAGATAGTGAACACGCAGAGCCTCCCGGATATCTTCATTCTTCAGTCCCCGTCCCCGGGCGGCCGCCAGATAGGCAGCGTTGGTCACCACCTCCCGGATGTCGCTGCCTGACAGCTCAAACCTGGCTGCGAACCGGGAGAACTGCAGCGGTTCCTCCACGGGCATCTGGGCAGGAATCATGGTCTCCCACAGCTTCAGACGCATATCCTTATCTGGAAATGTGAACCGCACGAAGAAACGGAGTCTCCGTTTAAATGCATCGTCGATGTTATGGATCAGATTCGTCGCCAGTATGGCGATTCCGCTGAATTCCTCAAACTGCTGAAGCAGATATCCGGTCTCCATGTTGGCATAGCGGTCATTGGAGCCGGACACTTCCGTTCGTCTGGAGAACAGGCTGTCTGCCTCATCGAAAAACAGAATCATGTTATATTCTTTTGCCTGGCGGAACATCCGGTCTAAGTTTTTCTCTGTCTCACCGATATATTTGCTTACGGTCTGGGACAGATCCACCTTACAGATCTCCATCCCCAGTTCCCTCCCCATCACCTGGGCTGCCATGGTTTTTCCGGTTCCCGGTGCGCCGTAGAACACTGCGGAGATCCCATTGCCGTAAGGCGACTTCCGCTCCAGTCCCCAGGTCTTCATCACCTGGTCCCGGTATCGGTTCTGATCGCAGATCTGGCGCAGAAGATCCTTTTGGGACTCCTCCAGGATCAAATCCTCCCATCCATATACCAGCCGGACTCTCCTGCCTCCTTCTCCCATCTGTACGGCACGTTTCCAGTCTCCTGACTCTTCCTTCCGCCCCCGGAGACAGGCCGTCACCTCCTCCCGGATGGCCATGGGTCTGGAAAGCTTTGATGCCTCCTCCTCTGGTTTTATGTCCTGAAACAGGTATTTCCACAACGGGCTGTCTGATCCCAGCCACGCCTCTTCCCCGGGTGCCAGCATCCCATACAGGGACAGACCCAGACCTACGGTAGGAAGCCTGGCTCCCACATTATCCTGAATATATCCGTAAATGCGCTCGTATTTCCGGTCATAATCCACCACCAGAGCCAAATAAAAACAGAACTGCTCCAGCCGGGTTAAGTGAAGCTCCTCCTCTATGGCATGTACCCGCGGGAGACTCCCCGCCTCACTGCTTCGGCTGACCCGATGGCCGATGTGGTGAAATGCCTGGATAACCTCTTTTTGATACACCTGTGAGGCCGGATTCCCCGCCGCGCTCCTGGCCTCCAGGGTCCAGTCCTTTCGCGCCGCTTCAAACTCCTGTGGGGTGATGACAACGCCGCGCATCTCCAGCCGCTCCCCAGCCGTATTTCGCATCTCAAACATCAGATTCAGGCTGAGATCCACCAGCGCGCGGATGTCCGCTATGGCCTCTGCCTCGGATTCATAGCCCTGCTGCTGCAATTCTTTTCTGAAATATGCTTCATACTCCACGCTTTAACCTCCCGGTTTCTGGCTGTTTATGCCTCTTCCCATCAATACTCCTCCAGATAAGCCCGAAGCTTCCCATCGTCTTTGGACTGATAATACCTGTCACACCGGTAGACGTATTCTCTGGAGGCTAAATCACGGGGATTGATTCTGAGGATTTTTGCAAATTCCAACCTGGCTTCATAGTATTTCTCCGCCAGATACGCCTTTACAGCCCCGGCAAACAGCTCCGCCGTCTCTCCCTTCAGCCGCCGCTCCACTGCCTCGTCACCATCGTAGACGTCGTAGATCATTTCCAGGGAATCCGTCATGCGGATATGGATGCAGCCCAGCATACGGGCATGAAACCGCTCCTTAAAATCAGGAATCTCCGCCGCTGCCGACTGGGTCACCAGGATTCCGGCTCCATACTTCTCCCCCAGCTCCTTTAGAAAGCCGGAAAATGTCATGACCTCTGATATGGTGGAGGCTTCCATGCGCTCCATCTGTCCCACGATCCCCACACGTACCCTGCCATAATGCACCACACACCGATATACAGGCGCCGCTTCCCCCTGCTGCCTCATCCAGTATAACTTCTCCCGAATCGATATTGCTCCTGACAAAGCCTCCCGGCTTCCCCCCGGATAATAAGCGGTAAATCCATCCTCCCCCATATGGTCGATAACCCCCGCATCCTTAGCCACTATAGGGATCATCACCTGAAGCATACGGTTGATCATGCGGTACAGCATTTCCCCGTTCATGGATTTTGCCATCCCCCGAAATTCCACACTGCTGACGCTTAAGACGGCGGCAGAAATCTCTTTTTGATCTCCCAGCTCGATCTGCGTGATATCATCTCTCCCCAGTATCTCAAACACCTTCTGGGGCACAAAGGAGGCATACCCATCGGAACATGCCTGGATATACTCCACCTGCTCCTTCAAACGCAGGGACATATGGTTAAATGCTTCCGCGATTTCCGCCACCTCATCTCTGCCGCGGACCTTCACCTGCTTTCCCAGTTTTCCCCGGCTCACCTCCTCTACGGCCGCCCGGACTCTCACCAGCGGATATAAGAAAAACCACAGCACCAACGTCAATACCAGAATCAGTACTCCCATAAGTCCAAGCAGCAGCTTGTGGATCTGTTCCATCTGCCTGGCGACCTCGTAGGTCAGTATCCGCCTGTTAAGGCCGCATTCCATTACCCCGATGGCTGTCCCTTCCTCGTCGATGACAGGGACATACAGGGCCACGAAATCACCGGAGAAATCATTGTACTCTGTCTTTACGATCTGTTGGAGCGCCATGGCCTGCTCCATCTTTTCGATCTCCTGCCACCCTCTGTCGTAGGCGACCCTTCCATTAAAATAGTGCATACCGTCTACCTGCGCATACCGCAGCACCTCTTCTTTCATCAGCATCAGCCAGTAGTAGACACTGGCGATCACCGGTTCTCTTACAGTTGAACCTCCCGCATAGATATCTTTGTTCAGAGTGCTGTAGTCTTTCGACTGGAAGATCTTCTGATATCTCTTATCCTCTGGAATCTGTGTCAGATCCATCTTCTTTAATTCCTCTGGATCGATGATACTCAGTCTCTGATCCGCCATGCTGTATAACAGGTCGTAATCCATCCGCAGGAGCCGCTGCTGCATGGATTCCTCCAGCTTCTGATTTAAAAACACGAGTCCCAGCACGATCACCGGAACCAATACGCCCAGCAGTTGGACGGTGATCGGCACTGTGCCTTTCGTCCATCGCAGTACTGACCGGATGATATTATATGCTGCAAAACCGGCTGCCAGACAGAGACCGATCACCCAAAAGCTCTGCAGGGCTCTGGCACCTGCGCTTTTTGTGATCTGGGATATCTGGCTAATCTGTCGTCCCTGTTCATCGAAAATCCCCAGAACCCGATGCCCCGGTTCTATGTCCACTCCGGCACTCCACGTTCCATCTGGTTCGTAGTGGAATGGCAGGATGTCCTCATAGTCCACCTGACTATGGAGATATTCCATATCTGCCACCGGAAACAAAAGCGTACGCTGTCCGGTGGAATCCATCTGATTGATTGTACCACGCCAGAGATCCGTGTATACGATGCCGGTTTTTCCTGCACAGATATTGACATAGTCACTGGCACGGTTGGGCATCAGTACGTTGTTATTTTGATAAAACCGGCCGTTGCCGTCTGCCCAGATCATGCCTGATGACGTTTCATAGGCGCATGCCTTGATATTGGAAAATTCTGCGTTCAGGAGAAGCAGGCGTTCCTCCTGCGGGCTGATCTGCGGTGAGGTGCCTCCCTGCTGCCGATAAATTCCGCTCTGCTTCTCTCCTGCCGCCTTTGTATAGTAAACAGCTCCATCTATGACCTGGATATGGTTTAGCTTTCCTCCCGGGATCTCCCAGACCGGCTCCAGTTTCCCTCTCTGAAAGTCACACCGATATACGATGGAACGCCGTTCATCCGTGTCCATGGTGCGCCCGTAGGAGTACACGTAGACACAGCCATCTTTATCGACCGACAGGCTGCTGTACGCATTCCACCAGGTTCCGGTCAGCTTGGGCAGGTCGATGCGGCCCTTCTGCTCCCCGTCCCTGCTGGCTGCGAACAGGTGATATGTGTCGCCGTTATTATCGATGATATAGACCATGTCCTCATAGCAGATGCCATCGCTGACACCGGTCAGTGTATAGGAGGACACCGCGGCATCATAAATCGCCACAGTCATTACAATCAAAATTGCCGCCAGAAAGCCTGGCCTAACATATTTTTTCATAATCCTCCTTCTCATTTGTACGGTATCACTTATTTAATACCGGCAGAGTATACCTGCCTTCACGATCTGCACGCATCTGAATCACCATAAGTATTTCCGTATCATAAACGCTGTAGACCTCCTTCAGAGGCATCGCCATCTCATACAATCCCATACTCCGGTTATTCTCTTCCCATATGAGCAATTCCTCCTGCTTCCCATCACTAAGCCGACGGATCAGCAGTGTTCTTCCTTCGATCTCCACCCCTTCGGGCACCCGAAGCTGTATCTGCCTGGGGCAGATTCGGTCCGCAGGATAAGCCCCCAGCAGCTGTATCACCCCGGCCGATTCTTCCAGAGGCACAGTCACCACAGTGTCCGGCTCTGTCTCCTGCTTCAGCAGCCGGATGCCGGAAGGATATGGATAGCCGTGTCCAGGCCGAAGCCAGACATGAAGGGCTGGCATACGCTTTTTCTGAAATGTCTTCATATCCAGCCATATTTCCTCCCTCTCATAAAAAGGGCTTTCCAGGATGACGGTCCGCTCAGTACTTCCGTTATCCCAGAACACCACATAACCATTCTTTTTTTGGACGCTGGCAGCAATATCTTTCATGTATACGCGGACGCCGCCCGGTATGGCAGGTCCGCCCGTGAACTGATCCATGGGCAATACCGCCACCGCCACTCTTTGCACACTCAGCAACCGATTCATGTTCTTCCTCCTGTTCCATATGGGGTTTCTATCTGGATTTCCTTCACTCTCGTAATCTCTCTCTTCACTGTGGAGTTCAGCCTCACCGGTGTCACTCTGTAAAACAGGGACAGACGATAACCCATACCGTTATTGTGCCAGACGGCCATCTTCTGTTCCATGGTGAGATTCTGGGGCTCCATGTGCAGCCTGTCATCACCTTCCAGGAGCGGATAATCGTGAAATACCTCCATAACCTTCGCCAGGATCCGATGATTCTCCTCCTCCCGGTAGCGCAGGTCGATGCTGGAATAAGCTGTGATCATATAAGAAAGATTTAAGTATAGGGGCGGATATTGCTGGTAGTTCTCGCCGTAGTCTATCATTCCGTTGACACGCATCTCATCATTTTCCTGGATGTCATACAGGTAGATACCCAGTACCATATCTCCGTGATCCGGCGGCGTGCACAGGCCGATCTCCTCCCGGCTCTCCAGGATTCCCGGCACCAGATGCTGACGCAGAGTGTAGAGCAGACGGTCGTTGACGGTGGAGATCACGGTGTAATCATTCTTCCCGGGAGCGGGGGCTTCCTCACTGCGTTTCCAAAACCACCATGGGGTTTTCCGTTCTTTCATATCATCTTACCTCCTGCATCCGTATTCCAGGTCCTATTTCCTTCGGCAATGTCTCCGGCGACACAAGCCCTGGGGCTTCTGATGGGCCAGCTGGGTGGCCGGATTCTGCCTGCCTTCCGTCCTCTTCCTGCTTTCCTGCTGACTGTCCGTCTCCCACCTGCTTCTCGTCCTCTGCCTGTTTTTCGGCTGACTGTCCTGATTCTGTCGGATTTCCGTTTTCCGTCTGGTTCCCATCCAGTTCTCCGTCCTCTGTGTCATCGTCTTCGCCCATCATGTTCTCCATCTCCTCTTTCGACATCACCAGTTTTCCGTTGCGGAACTCTCCTTCCTGTAGTACGAGACCGGTTGATGAATCGTAGAACGTACCAGAGCCATGGTACATCCCCAGCAGGAATTCCCCTTCATACAGCAGGCTCCCATTGGCATCATACTCCACGCCCTTTCCGTCATAGCGTCCCATACGAAAGCTTCCCTGATAGACAGGATAATCGGTTGTGGGACTGAATAAGATTCCCTCTCCCTGATATTTTCCTCCTGCGAAGCCACCCTCATATATCAGATTGCCAGTACCGCCGTTATAGAGTTTTCCGGTATTATCATATTTTCCATGGTGGAAGCTACCTTCATACAACAGAATTCCCTCTTCTGTATACAGACTTCCCTCCCCCTCTAGTTCTCCATAGGAGAAGCTGCCCCGGTACTTTATGGATCCATTCTCAAAATAAAGCGTTCCAGTCCCCTCATATAGCCCGTCTTTTATATCGCCGTCATAGAGAAGCTCCCCGCTGTCCCAATATCGTTTGACTCTGCCATGATCTGGGTCTGGGTCTGGGTCCGCTTCTGCCTCTCCTTCTCCCGCTCCTTCTGCCGTCTCAGCTTCCAGGGTTTCCCCGTCCACATACACCGCTTTCCACAACGCTGCCGCCTCCAGGACCGGTTCTGCATGCTCCTTCCACATCTCAGGGATCAGGAGACAGGCGGCAGCTACAGCCCCTATGCCCACTCCGATTTTAACTACCGTCAGAAGCCGCACTCCCAGTTTTTTGAAACGCTCCAAAAGCGGCACTTTTTCCTTCTCCGGCTCTTTCCTTTCTTCCGAACAGACGGGAAACAGCAAAAGATATGCCTGATAGACCTCCATGATATCCCGGAAATCCTCCGAATCCAGGCGGGTAAGAAACTCCCTGATTTCTGGATATAACCCACTCGCTGTCTCTGCAGAGAACACAGTTCCAAAAAATCCAAAAAGCCTCTTTCTCACCTCCCCAAACCCAATCTGCCCAAATACTGGAATTGCCCCCATTTTATAGTAAAAGGTCACTTCCCCGGAAGATGCCACATAAATCCCAGGAGTCTCCAGCACTTCCCACTGCAAATATAAAGGCATAGACAGCAAGATCCATTGCTCCAGAAGCTGCTGCCCCAGGGCAAATTTCTCCACAGAAGAAATTTTGCCCTTCTCATCCACCGCATTCAGCCACACCTCCACCGGCTCCCCTACCGGCTGCAAAAACACAAGAACGATAAACCCCTCCACAAGAAAACTTTCTTTCAAATCCGTAAATGCCGGATTCTCCATCATATCCAGAATAATCGGAATACTTTCTTTCTCCATCTCCTCCTGGTTCAACTGAACCAGATGCCAGAGCAAATCCGGCTCCCCTTCCCTGCGGCATACATAGTGCAGCGCCGCCCCCTCCCTTGGGAGCGTCTGTATCACTTCATAAGCATAATCCTTGCTTTCTATCACCATAATCTTCTACTCCCGCACTACAATAAAAACAGATGCCTTAACTCCCGAAAGCGCCTTATCCCTGCAGATCACTTCATACACCCCTGGTACATTAGGAGCATGGTAAATTCCCCCTGCATCTATACTGCCACCCTCCGGCGACGCCATCACCCATTCCAGCCCGTCCGCCTCCATATTCACACACACAGGAGTCAGCTGAACCGACTCACGGGTCTTCATATTCACAAGCCCCGGCTGAATATAGATACGAGGCTCCCCCTTCTTAATCTCATTCCGGCTCTTCCTGCGAATGGCTGTCCATCCAACCGCGATCTCCTTTTCCTTTGTCTCTGCCAGTGCACGCAGCCCGATCTGAAAGGTTCCCTGACTTTTCTTCAGCCGAAATGCTGCCTCGACCTTCTTTTCCTCCGCCGGAAAGATCTGTTCCGCCCCGCCATAAGAGACATCCCCCTGTATGACATGCAGCATGATTTCCACATCCCCCAGCCCCAGGCCATGAGGAATTTCCTCCGAAAACAACACCCGCCCAGGCCTGCCCCCCGCCGGAACCGGAATCCTCATAATCCCCTGGGCAAACTGCCAGTCCTGTTCCTCTGACTGCCGCGCCTGCCACGACTCCTCACGCCCGCGGTTCATTCCAGATGGTTTTTCTCTCCCCACCTCCACCGCTTTCTGAAGCTTCCCCACCATAGCCGCCAAAAGCGGCTGATGATATACATACTCTTGAAACGGAACCGGAATCACCTGATCGATCATATAAAAATCTCCAGCCTTCACCAGTTCAATCTTCGCCAGATGAATCCCATTTTGAAACGCCCCCTGATGGATCTTCTCCGCCCAGTCCGCGATGCACCGCGCCTCATCTCCACAGTCCGTGACCCGGTCCGTCTGCGCTGGTTCTTCATCCGTCACATACAGACGGTACCCTTCCCGGCACTTGTTATATGTCTCCTCCTCTTTTACATGCACCGCCCGATTGGTGATATTATGCACCGGCTCCATGGGGTCCTCCCTGTATTCCATGCACAGATACAGTGACTCATTGCCCTCGGCCCGGGTGGCCTCCTCATAGCCATCCAGGGTGGACAACTTCCGGATCACTGGCGTATCCACCACGATTTCCCGCCCCGTATAGTCCAGCGCCAGACCCATTTCCACGGAAATGGTATAGTCATCCACGCGGATCACCTCCAGCCCGGCCACTACACCGGCTCCAAAGAGCCACCGGTTGATCAGCCGCCGTTTATCATTCACATACCGTTGTTCCTGCTCAAAGTCCTCCGCTGTCAAAAGCTTCCCATAAAAATAACGGTTTCTGGTAAATGGCAAAATCGTCAGATTCTTCATCGCTCTCCTCCCAGCACTGCAAATGACAGCGCACAATCCCTATTCAGTACAGCCTCTTCATAGCCATTCATCAAACTGTTAATCCCCAGATATGTGTATTGATCCAGCAGGATATATGGCTTTAATGGAATCAAAGTGACCTCCATATCCGCCGGCTTACCCTCCCGGATGATGCGCTCCACCGCCCGGCAGGCCCCCAGATCCGAGATCACCTCTTCCTTTATCATGAGCCTGCATTGATTGGGGTCTTCCCCCTTCTTCGCCTCCATCAGATAGGGCGTCTCCCCCGTAAACAACTCCACCAGACACACCAGCCCCCGGGCCGTCCCCCGCAGCGCATACATCCCGACTCCCTGGGATAAGTACTGCCTGAAACGTTCCGGTGTCCACAGGTTCACATGCTCCGCCCGGATCCATCCTGCCAGCCAGATGAGAACCTCCGGCTCCGCGGCCTGTAAGTCTAAATATCTGGTATTACCACGTATTCCACACTCCATATCCAGATACAGCGATTGGAAGATGCCTAAATACCGTTCCAGAAATTCCTGCCCCTTCCCCTGATACAGCTCCGGCAGCCAGCTATTCCAGGTCTCTCTGGGGAAATCCATGCGGATTGAGTGGAGGCGCGGGCTGCCGCTGCCATTGCCCCACATGATGATCCCCAGCCATGTAAAACGACCCTCCAACTGGTGCAGAAGCACGTCCTGGGGATTGCGAAATGACAGTTTTCGGATTCCATTCATGCTCGCAATCTGATCCAGCTGCTCCATCACCGTATGATGGCTCTCGTTCTTCATGGATACTATCCGATCAGCCAGCTTCCGGGAATCGGTGGCAAAGATATGGAGAAAAACGGCCATGTTGTCGCCAATCTCCGACTCCATGACCAGCCGGTGCCACACAGTCTCCTTCTCTCTGGCATCCAGCATACGGGACAGAAATACGCCCGGTTTCCCGGATATTACATTATGTAGTGTGAGTCCTGTTTGATTATAGCTCAGATTAGTCATCTGGCCTCTCATATAGTCCGATTCTTTATTGAAAACCATGTATTTCATCTCATGTCCTCTCCTGCCACTATGAGGCTTAAGTCCACCCATCTCAGATGAAACAGGCCATGAGGCGGAAGCAGCACGTCACCCAACGGGTTTCGCCTTCCCTTGCTTCCTACATCCAGCCACAGGGTTTCAATCCGCTTTACACAGGGCAATGCATCGATCACGCCGGCCAGTTCACTGTAAATTAAGTTCTCTCCAAACCGTTTGGAACCAATCCAGTTTTTCACCGCCGTCTCCACCATGTCGCCGGCATTTCGGTACTGAACCTTGGATACCACCACACAGGAGATGCTGATCTCATAATACTCCGGTGAAACCAGTTCCAGTCTGGTGCCCAGCAGCCGCTTTTCCTCCAGATACCGGTATAGATTCTTTTTACAGGCATCGTTTAACTGCCCGCGGCCATCGGATGCATATGGTTTTACTGCTATGATGATTTCCCGCTCCTCGGGACGCAGCGAGTAGACGCTGCAATCCTCAATCAAAAGTCCGGGAATCTGGCGCACCAGGGTTTCATAATCGGAAAATGTGATGCCTCGCTTCGGCATCTTTTGCTCCTCCTGAAACCGGATGAACATCTCCTCCGTGGTTTCCTCATCCGTGCCTCCGGTGACATCGTATTCGTTGCATACGGGGTGTTTGGAGTGATCCAGACGGCGGATGGTCCCAGCTTTGATATTACCTGCATTTCCAAGTGTGCGAATCTGGTGGGATACCTGGATTCTGCCTTCCGGCATCAAGCCGTGAAATCCATCTCCGAACTCCACCCCCCCGGACACAATCCGGTAATGCCTGTCCTCCGGCCCGGAACAGTCGAAATCCTCTGTCTGCACCCAGTCAATCAGGACGGGGGCCACGTCTTCTCTGGTTCCGTGCTGCAGCACATCCCCAGCCTGCACTTTCAATTCTCCCACATAGAGCTGCCGCTCCTCTAAATCAAATCTCTGTTCCGGGAACCCATCCCCCTCAAAAACCTGTATAGTATTCAATGTCTGCTGCTGCCACACCTCCACCATAGCCAGACTGATTCTGATGATGCAGGGAGGTGTCAGGTAATCACAACGTTTCAGTACAAAGCGGAGTCTGCCTCCTGCTGCCGCCATGCCTTCGCCCAGACGAAAGCAGATGCTTCCGTCCTGCATCATCCCATAGGTTTCATCCCGTATTAACTCCACCTCTCTCCAGCCATACTCCGATAAATATTCCATACAGATCTCACCCAAAGGATAAAATCCATATCCACCATAAGCAGATTCCCTCACCCTTGTTCTCTTCACCGGGTATTGGTCAAAACAGCGGATATACAGACGGTTCATCACTCCCGGCTCCAACGGTCTTCCAAGGGTAATCTCAAGCCTGGCTCCCACCTCCGGTTTCTCTCCAAAAGGGAACAGAGACAGATCCCTGCCGCTGGCCAGCCAGTCTCCTCTGAGTACGGACTCTCTGCCATCAACCACCGTGGCAAACTGCACAAACGCATTCTCCGTCACCATCTGACTCTCTCTGGTTTCAAAGCAGATACTGTCTGCATAAAAACGGCTTCCTGCCTCCAGATACACCCCCTCAGGAGCATCAACCGTAACCATCGTGTGTCCCGGCATTCTGGGAATTCTCTCCATGCCTAAAAGTCTGGTGTATTTTCTCCGATGACGATCGCCGATCTGTCGAATCTGAAACAACTGCGCCTGCTGCAGCCACACCAGTAGTTCCAGGATGGTGATGCCCGGATCGTGGGCATTGTAATCCGTCCATGCCGGATACAGAAACGGAATCTCCTCCCGAAGCCGCCTGACCGCCTCTTCCCAGGATTCCTCCTTATATACCTCAGGTTCCAGCATTCCATCCACCTCCCTTGCCTGCACACCTCATCTGTATACTGATCCATCTACCCAACTACTGCCGCCACCTGATGACTCCCGCTAAAAGGCAGTGCCCATGGCATGTTCTTCACCCGCTCCTCATCTAACTCCCGGAATCCATCCCGGCCATCCTGTTCATATATCATCCAAAGCTGTCTCACATAAACCACCTGGGGCAGATGCTGCAGCCGCCGTTTCACCTGTTCATACTCCGGAAATGCGCCAAACTCCCATCCCGTCCCATGGTAACCGCCTTCCACAGAATCCAGAAACTGAATCAGCCCCTCTTCCGCTTCCCTCTGCACCTTCAAAACCTGATCCAGACTTTTAACACATAACTCCGCCCGCACCTGCACCCGGATAAACACAGGCTTCACAAAAAACAGCCGATTCTTTTGCAGTACCCCGCTTTTTATCCGTTCTCTAAGAAACGAGACACTTTCCTCCTGAAGAATCACCACCGTCACCGCACCCGGACATCTTCGTCCATCGCCGTCATATCCGCTAAAGCATTTCACACAAACCGCATCGGGACAGAGTTCACGAACCAGACATTCGAAATCCCCCGGTGTCACAGCATAGGACTGATGTCGGATTTGAGCGCTGCTTCGGTCAATGGCCTGCTCCACCGTCTCCTTCGGCCTGCCGCCATGCATCCCCTCCGGGTTCCCGATTCTGGACACATATCCTACCGTCTCCAGAAGTCTCAAGTCACTGCCCGCCGGGATGTTCCCCTCCGGTCCTGGATTCTGTGCCCTGACTCTTCCTGCGTTCACCATCCCATCATTGGATGACACATAGACATCCTCCAAAAGTTCAAACGCGATGGGGCCTTCCCTGCCGCCGTCCGCTGCGATACCGATTCCTTCTGGGACCACCGCCTCCGGCATATCCGGCTTTGTCAGTCCAAAGGTCATCACTCCCTCGGCCTTTTGCGCCTCCCTTTGCTCTGCGCCCAGAGCATTAAAAAAAGCAGCCCGGTTTCTCTCCAGCATCCCGTTGTAACAGGCGATCGTTTCCTCCATCATTTCCGCATATAAAAGGGCCAGGGCACTCCCCAGATCCGGCTGAGTCCGGTTAAATCGCCATTCCGGCGTATAGGAATCTGCCAGCGCCCGGATCTGCTCCAGCACATCCTCTCTCATCCTCTTATCCAACTCAGGCACCATCTACTCCCCTCCTGCCCCTTCGCTGATATAAAATGGATACACCATGTTATACAGATTGTTGGTGGAGCGAACCGCATAGGTGATCTGTACCAGCAGAACCCCCTCATCCTCCTCTGATGGTATTACGGCCACCTCGATATCGCGGATTCTCGGTTCCCAGCGGATCAATGCTTCCCGCACCGACTGTTCCATTAACCGGCAGGAGGTGTAATCCACGGTCCCAAACATGAAATTGTAGATATCACAGCCGAACTCCGGCCGCATCACCCGCTCACCCTTTTTGGTCGACAGGATTATATAAATCGCCTGCCGGATATCCTCCTCCTCCGCCGTCTCCTTCAACCGCCCCGTCGCCGTGTCACTTTCTATGGGAAACGAGAAACCCCGTCCCAAAAAATCATATTCTCCCATCCGTATCCCCCTGGCTCTCCTGATTGAGTTTTCTAATTGAGCTTCAGCATGGCTCCCTTTACCTCCATAATGCCGCCCGACTCCATTTTTCCACTGGCCTGGGCTTTGATCTCCACCATGGTTCCGCCTATCTGCAGCTGCTTGCCCTCCAGCTTCATCTGCGTGCCCTGCAGCTCCATGGTAGTTCCCTCCACCTTCCACTGCTTTGTTTTCATGGTGATGCCCATACCTGGTGTAAGCTCTGTGTTATCCCCGGTGACAGACAGCTTCTGGCCGGGATCTATGGATATGGAATCACTAGTTTTCAACGTCAGGCTTTTCGCCTCCAGCATCATATCCTCCGCCTCCACCGTTACGGTTCCGGCTATGGTGATCTTCTCTTTTTCTATGGTGAGAAATGGTTCCCCGCCCAGAGTCAGCACGACTTTCTCCTTCACATCCACCGTCAGACTTCCTTCCTTCGATGACCACACCAGCGAATTCTCATGTTCCGGGTCGGCAAAAGAGACTTCGATCTCCTCCTCATCCACATAAACCTCATATCCCGCCTTGCTTTTCCACATTTTCTTCGAGTTGTTTTCATTAGCAGCGCCATCCGGCAGGGTGTCAGCGGGACTCCAGATATTGCCCAGCACCACACCCCGGTTGGGATCACCGCCCTCAAACCCCACTACCACCCTGGAGCCGACTTCAGGCAGCTGATAGGCGCCATATCCGGCTCCGGCGAAGCTGCTCATCACCGACAGCCATCCGGTTTCCGACTTTCCGGCCAGCCCCAGCACATACTCTACCTTCACCATCCCCGGATAGTCTTCATCCCAGTTTTCCTTCACCGTCCCTATTGCGATTCCATCCATCAGCACCCCTCCAATATCATCTTCGTCCGGTAGCCCTCTTTATTCAGGATATGTCTGGCCTCTCTGATCCGGTATGTTCCGTTCCAGAGCGGATCCAGTTCCTCCACCTTAACGTATGCGCCCGTCAGCAGTTCCTTCTTTCCAGTCATGGACACGGATATCCGTTTCCCCGCCGCCACGTCCCGCTTCGCGAACTGTTCTGCCATAGCCTTTGCTCCTGCCGATGTATCCGCCTCCGCCGTCTGATAGACCCTCATTCCTTTGGACGCTCCGCTGTCCGCGCCACCCATACATGCATCACTCTCCCCGGTAAACCGCTCATAACCAGCCGAATATCCCTGCACCTGTACCACATGGTTTACATAATGAATCTCCGTCTTAAATCCCAGGCATCCCGTCCCAGCATTCCAGACCAGGACTTCTCTCTCCGAAGCATCCGGTTTGGTATAATGCGCCGCGCCCAAAGAGACATAGAATTCCCGCTCTGCCTGATGATGTTTCACAAGCTCGTCTATGATAAAATCGAAATCACTGCCCTCCTGTCTCCAGGTCCGCACCTCATCCAGGTTATCACCTGCATCCACTTTTCCCGAGCAGAGCCAGCTATATTCTCCCATAATCGATGAAAATACCGCCGAGCAGCTCTGCTCTGTGTAGATACGATATCTGCTGCTGTTCTTTAAAAGCCGCACCACATCATATCCCTTCAGACGCAAAACACCGGCGGTATCAATCCTGAATTCCAGCTCCACCTCGTCCAGGTACCCGGAAAACACCTTGCCTTTCCCACCGGCGTATCCCATGCTGATCTCCATCTTTTTTCCAACCGCAAGTATATCAGCGATAGCCGCTGTAATCTGATGATTCTTATGATCATAAGCCTCCACAATCTCCACCACCGCGCTGCTCTCCCCATCCATGGAAAGAGAAACCTCCACGTCTCCCATGATGCAGCTTAAATTTTTCACAAGATCGGTACCGCCCACAGTAACCGATACCTCCGGTGCCATCACTCCCATGTCTGTGTCCTTTCCTTATTCGTCCTTCCAGGCCGGCAGCTGCAAAACCTGCCCCAATTTAAGATCCAGAGGATTCTCCAGATGGTTATACCTGGCGATCTCCTTCCATTTTTCACAATCTCCATACTCATCCCAGGCCAGCTTCCACAGAGTCGTCCCCATGGTCACCTGACGCTGCTTGGTGCGGTCCGGAGAGGACAGGGGCGATTCCCTTCCCGCCAAATCCGAACCCACCCCGGTAATACTTAAATCCAATTTCGCCCGCAGAGGTCTTCCATCGATGCCAAAATACGTAAACTCCTGATTCAGCGTAGCCAATACTCCCTTATAGGCCAGGTCCCCCCAGATAAATTCAATCTGAGGAGCCCGGTGCAGATCCCCATCCACCAGCAGCAGTCCTGCAATCTTCGATGTATAATCCTTGACCGAGGTAACCCCCGCCGTTTCATCCGACACCCCACCCAGATTCTCCGTGATATCATAGTACAACGTCAGACTCAGCGAAGACTGATAGCCGCCGGTGTACTGCTCCTGGGAATCCGTCTGTCTGATGTCCTTTTGTTTGCTGTACCCAGCCGACTCCGAAATCTTATATTCCGCCGGATTAAACAGGCAGCTGATTTCCTCCAACGGTTCCCGGTAAACCTTGATTTTTGCTTTCTGCAGCGTCTCTCCTGCCATCTGCCTATCCTACCTCCCACATGCCTGTTCCCTGCTAAATCCATGCCTTTACTCCCCATTCAGCCGCCGCAGCCCGGTATGGACGATCTCCACCTTCCTGATCAGAATCTGGTTTCCCGACGCATCTAAATCCCCCAGCTCAAGCTTCGCTACAATCCCCGTATCAAAGGTATACTTCAAACTGGAAGATTTTCCCGCACCAGTGCCGATGGCAATGATCACGCCCTCCAGCTTCGATCCCACCTCAATCAATTTTGCGCCGTTTGCCGGTGCCGCTGCTTTCACACCTTTTTCCAGAACCAGCACTCCCTGCTTGGATTTTGGTTTACAAAAAAAGACAGGACTCCAGTTCCTTCCCCCTTCCCGAATACAGTCATATTCCATCTCCTGGACCATACCGGATATTTTAGAAAATCCGTAAGTTCCATTTCCGATATATACTGTAAACTGGTAATTGGTCAGCCACTGGTCCATCCTGTCTCCTCCTGTGTTTTATCCAGTTTGTACGGTATTCCCTATGCCGTCTTCGTCATCCCCTCGTGAGCCAGCTCCAGGCTCTCCATGGCGATTTCATTGGCGGTAGCATTAAAATCCGGAGCCGTATACTTGGTCGGCCAGGCATTGATGACCTGCCAGGAAGCCACCACTGCCTGAGCCTCATCCAGCAGACTCACCGTAACCGTCTTTCGCTCTACCGCCCCCGTCAGGCCCTTGGCCAGCCAGTCATACAGAACCGCTCCCGTCACAAATCCCTTCTTTAATGTAATATTTCCGTACTTTCTAAGCCCCGCCACCTTTAGGGGTGTCTCCGTAGCCATGTTTCCCTCCCGGTACTCAATCGGTTCTATGGTAGCGTCAAATCCGCTCACCTCCGTAAAACCTCCCGCCTCAATCCCTTCTATCTCCAGCTTAAACCGAAATTTCGCTCTTGGATATGCTGCCGCTTCCGCCATGCCTTCTTACTCCTCTCTCTACTGTGCATCCCCAGTCTTCTGCGTAATCCTAAAGATGACAAACTCCGCCGGCTTCACTGGTGCCACACCTATGATACAGATCAGTCTTCCATTATCGATATCGTCCTGTGACATGGTACTTCGCCCAATGTTAACGAAAAACGCCTGATCCGGCGCCGTCCCCGCCAGCGAACCATTTCGCCACAAATTCGTCAGGAACACCTCTATCGTCCGCTGAACCCGAACCCACAACACCTCATCATTTGGTTCAAACACCGCCCAGTTCGTATTGGCCTTAATCGATTCCTCTATGAAAATAAACAGCCGCCGCACGTTGATATACTTCCAGCTTCCATCGCTGCTGGCTGTTCTTGCGCCCCACACCCGGATCCCCATTCCCGGAAATGCACGGATCAAGTTTACGCCCTTAGGATTTAAGATATCCTGCTCCCCTTTGTTAAACTGCACATCCAGTCCCACACAGGCCCGCACCACTTCATTGGCCGGCGCTTTGTGAACACCTCTGCTGTTGTCACTTCTGGCATAAATCCCCATGATCGAGCCGGACGGCGGTATGGCGATGTTGCGCTTATCCAGCGGATCAAACACAATCAGCCAGGGGTGATACAACGCCGCATAAGTCGTATCAAATATATTGCGGTGATTGATGATATCCTGCACCTTCCGATCAGCCCTGGGAATGTCCAGCACCGCAAACCGGCTGGCCAGGTTTTCACAGTGAGCCGTCAGGGACAGCTGCACATTGGGATCCGTCACACCGGGCACTGCCAGGATTGACACCACATCATTGTCCACAAAAGCCTGAATCCCAGTACGTTTTCCCGCCCCGTTGTCTGCGCCGATGAAATCCGCCGCCGTCATAGCCAGGGCACTGCCGTTGCTGCCGCCAGAGAAATCCACCGATACCACAGCCTCCTCACTGGCCGCCAGACGGTCAAATGGAGACAGGATCGATTCTCCATCCACCTTCCCACAGGCAACCCCGATCAGATCCGACTTGGCCATCTTCTTTTCCACATAGTTAGCCGTCTCGATATTAAAGGACAGGTTATCATAGCTTTCCACCAAATCCTCATACCGCACCTCCATATTGAACTCACAGGTACTGATAGTCTTCTCCGGAAGCAGTCCCCGGTCCGTCACATCCCCCTCGAACTCCTGGGCAAACACCATGATATTATCCTGACATTTTACCACCCTGTTATAAACTGTTTCAGTTCCATCCGAATAGGCGACCACATCTCCCGGAAAGAAGCCGGCGCCATTTTTGACAGAATACGCCTTTCCAGCTCCCGTCTCCAGCACCTCGTAGATCTGGGTCTTGGCCTTGCTGGAAGGAGAAATCACCACCCGCAGGTTATTGCCCCAGAGTCCCGGATTTTTGGCCGTCATGAACAGAGCAGGCTCCGCCGCCGGCACGCCGCCCCTGGCACAGGCCGAATCCTGAGGCGCCACCCGCATAATAAATGCCCTTGAACCGCCATTTATGAAGAAATGCTCCACCGCATAAGCCAGGAACCGATAATCCCCATACTCATTGGCCGATAAATATCCGCCATAAATCCTTTGAAAATCCGCAAAATTAGTCACAAGCTGAGGCAGTCCCTCCACGGGTCCCTTCTCTGCGGCGCCAATAAAACCAGCCGTGCTGGTCCCTACCCCTTCCATCGGTTTTGCACCGGAATCAAACTCCTCCACGTACACACCGGGTGATAAATATTCTGCCATGTGCTGCTCCTTTCGTGCTGTTTTAATCATTATAAGATTTTCCACATTTATTTTCAATATTTATAGACCAATCACCATTATTTTTTAGTTAATAACCAATTCTCTTTGTATGTGTTTCACCTCTTCTATAGAAATGCTATTATTTTTACCAGATACCTTTACAGTCACGGCTACGAACACAGGCTGAGCTTGAGCGGGTGGAGCCCCCCTAATAAGCTTCGTGCTTCTGTACAGCTCGTGTTATCGGACGCTAAACGTCCGGGAGCACCACCTGCGTTTACTCCGGAGCAGCCGGCCTGCATCATCGCCCTATCCTGCCAGGATCCTGCGGTTCTCGGTCTGCCATTCAGCCACTGGCCCCCCTGTTTGTTCCAGCAGATGTCTGACTTTATCTTCAGTCATGTCTGTGAAGTATCGGCCGTTCCGTTCTGTTTCTTCAGTTCCATACTTAAAGGAGGTGTAGAGAGTACCTTTTGAGACAAGTGCTCTTGCTAGTTTTCTGAACACATCGGTCAATTCTTCTCTTGTCAAATGTAAAATGGACGAGCTGGCCCAGATGCCGTCGTATCGTTCATCTGCATCCAGTTCTTGAAACAACATTTATTTCTGTGAATTTGAGATCTCTGATGCTGTCTATAAATGATTTTGCATGTTTATTGCAGTATTCTAATGTATTTGTCAGATGAGCCGTCTGAATTGTAACGCTTTAGTGTCTGGTTTCTCATGAGGTCATGGTAATGCTTGCGGCAGCATCCAGCATTTGCTATACTAACTATAAGAAGAGCAGGGAGGAGCATATATGAATCAAAAAATCGGCAATCAGGCAGCACTTCAACAGATGGCGGAACAGGATACCGGCATACCGGCGGCGATGAAGGCGAAAGCGGAGGAAAGGTCTGGCCTTTCCATGGATCAGGTGCGGGTACACTATCAGTCTCCTATTCCAAAGCAGGTGGGGGCGCAGGCACTTACCCAGGGAACCCAGGTGTATGTGGGGCCGGGACAGGAGAAGTACCTGGGTCATGAGCTGGGGCATGTGGTTCAGCAGATGAAGGGGAAGGTACGCCCGACTGGAACCGTTCAGGGAAGACCGGTTAATGACGATATCTCTTTGGAACGGGAGGCGGACCGGTTCCTGATGTGACAGAGTTATGGCATCTGGAGGCAGCCGCCCTCCTCCCCTAAGGCAGCCGCCCCGTATGCTCCTCGATCTTTCGCAGTACCTCCATATACCGCTTCTCCGGTATCGGCAGGGTGATGCCGTTCGGCATCTCCACCACATACCGGCGGATGCTTATGACATATCTCCGATTGATGATATATCCCCGGTGGATCCGCAGGAATTCAGGGGGCATGATAGTTTCCAGCTGGTTGATGGGGTGGCAGACGTGGATATCTTTGGAGAGGCATCGGACGCAGCAGTTCATGTTTTCGGCTTCCACATACAGGATATCGCCGGAGGAGATGAGATAGGTCTGTGCATGTTTTCCGCGGAAGGACAGAAGATCGGGTGAATGGGAAGGGATAGATGGATAGATGTGGGCGTGGAGCAGCTTGAGTTTGCAGACCTCGACACCCCAGACGAAGGTCAGATGGTATTCCGAACAGGCAGTCAGTGTACTGCCTGTTTTTTGATGGATTTGGAAATCGCCGGTTATGACGGCGGCGGAATCACTGGCCAGGGACAGGTGGTAGTGCCGGTGGGTGACGCGGCAGGGGAGGTCGGGAGTGATGGTGGAAAGATTAGCCAGAAATTGATAATATCCATATATGGGGGTGTCGCAGCGGTCAGTGATCCAGGCGATGTCGGGAGATAAGTAAGGCAGCATAAGTTCTGGTTTTCTGTCGTACAACTGTTCAATGATACTCTGGGTTACCTGCATGGTCGATACTATGGGTAATGTTCTGGGCATAAGCGTATTCCTTTCTTCATTAGTAGTGTTTCACGCTGTCTCCTAAAAGGATTTCCTGCGTGACGCTTTCGTCGAGCTTCACTTTTGTTTTTCCCGGAAAGTTTGTTTCTCCGAAACCGTAGTCCAGGCAGGAAAACTCCCATGCGCCCTCACCGACTTCCTTCGATTTTAACTCCCCGCAGACAAAAGCACCCGCATCAAACCGGACAGTGCAGTGTTCTCCGACTTTCATGCGCTGCCCAAGCCAGATAACCACCTTCCGCTTCTTTCCCTTTATACGAACAACAATCTCAACCTCATATAACGGGAGAAAGCAGAAACCATCACCTGTTTAACTTTTTGCGGATCGTCCTCCATCTATATCCTATTCAATTCACTTTGAATTCCCATTCCTGCTGTCAAAATTCCATGTGCGTAGAAAGAATCGTTATCAGATGTATCTAAATTATAAACCATTACATTTTCTGGGATGCGACTGACTGTAGTCGAACAAACATAGCTGTCTATTGTGAAAAATTCATCTCCATTACAAATCATATCACCTCTCGACAATCCCCAACTCGTTAAAACCGGATGTTCTTTGGTTACATCCAAATGACCAAATTTTCCTTCTAACCTTACAAGTTCTTCCGAACTCATTCCACTAAAGCAGTTTATGACCAGAACTATCTTTCCATTTTCCCCTACAAGGCTTCCCATGGGAATCACTGTACCGAATATCAACTGTGTCACCGTTCCCAACAGGCTGGCAAGCAGTCCGGCAAACAAAAAGAACACCAAATCCCTGCCGTCCAGTGATTCCAGCACAAAACGGAACAGATCACGAAGAGACAACTCAACGCGGGGGAAGCGGACGGTAGAAACTTCGAGTCGGTCATCAGGCTGGGCGGTTCGGGTGCTTTTACCTTGAACCACGCAAAAATCTCCTGTACCGCGTCCTCCGCCATGCTGCTTCCCACGACGGGCGCGTCTTTTCCCAGCACCGCCGCACCAAGCTGAGAGAGGGAACGTCCCATGGCCTCCCGGTCGTTATCCCGCCGGGCTTTTAATTGATCGTCGAAAAGTCCCATTGCCATTCCCTCCTATTCCATCGAAATCAAGCGGGTATAGGCACCGCCTTCTGCATAAAGCTCCTCGTGCGTTCCCCGTTCCACAACATGGCCTTCCTCCAGCACAATAATCTCACCGCAGTCGCGGATTCCCCGACATGGTGGTCGCCGCCAGTTTGCCCTCATCGCGCATTTGGGCGCGGGCAAGGTTGATCCGCTTTTGTAATACATACTGGGTGACGAACAGATTGAGCGCCGCCGTTATAAGGCCAATCACGGTGAGAAGTGGAGAATACCGCACCATGATACAAAAATAGAACACCATCATCCCAAGATTCAACACCACCGGAAGCCATTTCCCATAATACGCCAGTATCATACAGAGGCTTGCCGCGCCGCATTCGGTAGCTTCCATCTGCATAACGACCGGAACCTTTGCGATTTTTTTCATGCGCGTCACCTCCCAAACAGCAGGTCAATTGGTCTGCGTTCGTCGAGAAGAATTTGTGTGCTGTATACCGCACTGTTGGAAAGCGTTCCATCAGAAAGCCGTACCGTCACCGGGCAGACCCAATTCGGCGGGCATTTTCAGCCATGCGGCACCGGCATCCCTGTTTCAATGGAATGGCCGTCCGCCGCCGCTACAAAACAAAGTGTTTCCGTTCCCGACTGAATGCCGACTCCCGCCATCGTGATCAGCGGTTTTCCGTGCACGAATACGTCAAAACCTCCAAAGGTCTGCACCCGTACTTTTCTATTGTCAGCGGTATCATTACCATAGAGGAAGGTTAGCTCTCGTTTAATATCTTCTGCCGTAACAGGTTTCATCAGATAGCCGATGGCATGAATCTGAAACGCACCCACAGCATATTTTTCATAGCTGGTCACAAAAATAATGTGTATCTCCGGCAAAATATCTTTTAGACTTTTGGCCAAAACAAGACCGTTCATGCTGCCAAGTTCTATGTCCAGGAAGGCAACTTCCACTGGTTCTATCTTTGCATATTTTAACGCCTGGCTGGGCGAGATAAATGAAACAAGAGTGCAGTCCGGTTTTGCTTCCCGCAAGGCTTCTTCCAAATCCTTCAGCGCAAACGCTTCATCGTCTACAACGAGAAATCTCATAGTTTTTCAGCCTCCTTTGGTATGGTAATCGTTACTACTGTTCCAGTTTCCGCCATGCTCTGAATCACCAGCGTTCCGCTGCCATCTAAAACCAGGAATCCATATCTTCCCTGCGCAGATTCCTCTTTATTATAAAGTAGCAGCCGGTATCCAGAAGGATGCCGATATTTTCAGCAGCATCATTTCCTGAATCCAGACGGATAAGCAGCGGTTCGTCAGTCAACTGTCGGCTCAGGACAATGGTTTCCCGCAAAAATGCAGGGGGGGGCGTAGGCAATGCTGCTTGTCTTCCCGTAGCTCTGTATTCACCAGATAGCCTTCTGTTCCAATGTATGCCATAATAGGGGCATATCCATCACAGCCCTTATAGGTGCGCAATTCCCCACTGGGAACGGTTATTGGTAATATCCATGCGGTTGCATCTTTTTACGAAATCACTTTTTTCAAGGATTGCTCCTACTATAGCAAGTCCACCTGTAAATCCATAAACCCCTTTGAGATTTTCATAGCTGTAATATTTTAACAGCTGCAAACGGGTAGTACCTTAGCATATACCTAATCGGCAGGCATTGTCAGCCACTGGCACAAAACAGAACATTTCTGTTCGTAAGGGCTAAAACTTAATGTCGTCTTACCACCATATAACTTATCCTATTTGCCTCCTCATTTCGCATTATACAAAACAGAGGATTGCAATTGGATTGCAAAAAGGCACGAAAAAAGCCCAATTTTCAAAAAACCGAGCTTTTCTACAAATTTTTTTACTGTATAAGCAAATATTCCATGTTAGCCAACCGAAATTCCGCCCAACTGTAACTCGGCAGATAATCATGACGATAACGGTTGACCGCCCAGGGATCGCCGTTCAGGAAACGGTAGCTGTCGCAATCTAACCGGTCAGGGTCAACGGCAAGGCTGTTGCGGCTGCGTACTAGAATATCTTCCACGTCATGTTCCCGAAGCGCTGTCCGTAAATCCAGCAGCAGACTTTGAAAATAATTCTTCTGTGCGGTATCATAGGGCTTATCTTCCCAAAGCACGGCGCAGGCTTCCCTTGTCGTGATTGGCACACCTTGGCGGTCTACCAGATAAGCAAATAACTCCATTGCCTTGGATCGCTTACATTCCAGCGGTCTCCCATCCACATAGACCGCAAATCCGCCAAAGGTTTGCACCTGTACTTTCTTATTGTCAGCGGCATCGCCGTAAAGGAATGTCAGCTCCCGTATAATGTCCTCCACCGTGGCAGGCTTCATCAGGTAGCCGGTGGCATGAAGCCGGAACGCGCCCACAGCATATTTTTCATAGCTGGTGACAAAAATAATATAGATCTCCGGCAGAATATCTTTTAAATTTTTGGCAAGGACAAGGCCGTTCATACTGCCGAGTTCAATGTCCAGAAACGCTACGTCTACTTTTTCTATCTTTGCATATTTTAACGCCTGGCTGGGGGAAGTAAAAGAGGAAAGCAAAGCGTCCGGTCTTGCTTCCCGCAAGGCTTCCTCTAAATCCTTCAGCGCATACGGCTCATCGTCAACGACAAGAAATCTCATCCTGTTTCACCCTCCTTGGGTATGGTAATGGTTGCGGTAGTTCCGATCCCCCCTATACTCCTAATATCCAGTGTTCCGCCGCACATAGCCAGTAGCCGTTCCCGCACATTGGAGATGCCGACATGGCTATGTCCGTCCGATTCATCTTGCCGGGGCGCAAAACCAACACCGTCATCGGATACCACGATTTGATAGGAACAATCGGTTTCCTTTGTGCGGATGGTAATTGTACCGCCCTCCTCCCGGCGCAGAACGCCATGTCTCACCGCGTTTTCCACGATGGGCTGCAAGGTCAGCGATGGGACGGAAAAATCACGGACAGTAATTTCGTAAATGATATACAGCCTGCTCTGAAAACGCTGCTGCTCTAAACTCAGATAATTTTCGGTATGCTTTAACTCCTGTTCAAAAGGAATTGGAGCTTTGTTGGTCAGAGAATCCATATTGGTCCTGAGAAAATAGGAAAAATTCCGAATGGATTCCTTTGCCAGCTTCGGGTCAATGTCACAGAGCTGCCGGATGGTAGTCAGCGTATTGTAGAGAAAATGCGGCTGTATCTGACTGAGCATAATGTCTATGTGCAACTCTCCCAATTCCTTTTCCTGTTGCTTGATAAGCAGGTCACGTTCGGACTGGATATTCACAAAAATAAACAGCAGCGCAAGCGTGACCCCTACATTCACAACAGCGATACCTCGTAAAAACATTTGGGTGCCCCCCGCGCCTAATGGTATGAAAATGTATAGCAGAAAAAATACCAGTTCTCTTCGGCTTAACCTCTTTCGATACCAGATCATCAGGAATGTAAACAGAAGATAGCTTAACAAAGGAACATATTGAGAAATCATAAACAAGCTTCCGCGTTGATACCCACTGTCCGATATATAATAGATTGCGCCGGTAAACGGACTGATCACAGCAAAGAATACCTGTACGCCACATAAAGCGATCATAGCAATTAGGAAAATCTTTCTCGCCCGGCTGGATAATTTCAGATACTCGGCCATATACCGGCCAAAAAAATACAGCACAAAAGCGGAACTGACATAAAATATCATGCTGAAAAAGGAGAGAACCATTTTCATACACAGATCTGTTGGGCTCTGGATTGCCCAATCCGCCAAATCACCTATTATCATAAACGCATTGGAAATGCTGACGCCCATAAAATACCGGTTCAGTTTTTGATGAAAGCGATGGACATTCAATAAGTATACGATTGGAATCAGGGACAGGACAATGCAGAAAATATCCAATGCGATATTGGTGACTACCATATTGTCCATCTCGGGTTCACCTCCTGACTTTTTCTTGTTTCAACCACAGAATGATTCAGATTATAATTTCTATAATATCACCGAAACCATAACACACGTTTCATTATACAATTCCATGCGCCGTTTTAACAGCGCTTCTTTTGAAAATGTGTAGAGGCTACATCTGCTAACAATCCATGGCATCACTGCCATCATAAACCTCCATATATAACTCAAAGGTCAATGTATGAATAGTGTGCTGCTTTTTCATGGCGTTGCGCTCGGCGTGGGGGAAGTGGAGATTGCAGACCTCTCGTGCCAGTTCCGCCACTTCCGGTCGTTTATCATGGGCGTCCGTCTTACTGGTGCTTCTGCTCACGGCTCTGCTTCACCTTTTTCCACAGGCTTTTCCATGCCTCCATGACCTGCGCTATCATATGACCGATCTGGATCAGATAGTAATGATTTTTCATCCCCTGGTACTGCTTGCTGTACATATGTTCCAGACACAGTCTTTTTTACATGGACAGGAGTCTGGGAAAATAGTGGCGGATCACTTTTACCAGTTCGCAGGCCAGATGAAACTGGGCCAAGTGTTCCCGCGTATCTTTTCTGCAGTAACCTATGATCTCCTATTTGTATTTAACGTTATGAATCCCAGCACAATCGCCGCCGCGCACCCGGCCAGTTTGGAAACCAGCAGCGCAGGCAGCATGTCCGGCTCGGTGCTCACGGTAAATCCCAGATGGGCGGCCAGCATGGAGGCGGAGCTCACCATATACGCCACATTGACAAGCTTGCCAAACGTGTTCATGTCCTTCATCATGACGAGCGCCGGAATGGGACTCACGATACTGACCAGCAGCCCCAGGACACTGATGCTGTCCAGCCCCATTCTGGCGCCCAGCGCGGTACAGGGCCGTTTCAGCCGGCGCTGTAAAAATTCCGTCACGGGAAGGCTGCCCAGAAGCACCACACCGATTGATGAAACCACCGCCATGGCCTCCTCGATGGGAGCCATTCCGGGAATCACCACAAATCCTGTCATATATGTAACCGCCGCCAGCACAAGCCCAGCGGTTATCACGGTACGGATGAGAACAGCGAACACCTCAAAGCCTTTCACCATGCCATCAGGAATGCGGAACAGACCGATTCCCAGCAGAAGGGCCAGAACCAGAACAGGAAGATTCTGATGCAGAATCTCCCCGATCCCCAGGCCGCACACAGCCCCTCCGGTGATCAGCGCCGCCGGCATGGCAGCCAGCCCCAGCATAATTCCCTTTGCAAATACGGGACGGTCGCCCTCTTCGATCAGCCCCATCCCTACCGGAATGGTAAAAACAATCGTGCAGCCAAACACGGAGGCCGCCACGATTCCCGCGTACCTTCCAATCAGCGGATTCTCCGCCAGCTCCATGGATAGCTGATATCCTCCCATATCGATGGCCAGAAGGCTTCCAAACATGGCGGGGTCCACCCCAAGGAACCGGTAAACCGGAATAATAAGCCTTCCCAGCGTCCCCGATACCAGCGGGGCCAGGCAGATGATTCCCACCATGGACAGCGCGGTCGGCCCCAGATACTGAAAGCCTTCCTCAAATTTCTTCCCATACCCAAAACGGTTCCCCAGGATACGGTCAATTCCCCCAGCCACGGCGCCCAGCGCCATAATAATCATAATAATCCGGTTTATCATATCTCTGTCTCCAAAATCAAATTTAATCTCTCACCAGACACTGTCGGCTGTGTCTCATTGTACCACAAACACGATACTCGTGGAAGACCTCATTAAACGTCATAGTATCTTCATAAGCAGACATAAAGGAGCTATCGCTCCAATTATATCGATTGGTGCGACAGCTCCTTAAAATAATTAATTCATTAATTCACCATTAGTATCTACCCGGTAGCCATCCGGCGTCTCCGCATTTTCATACATGGCGCCGAATGGAATGACCGAATCATTCGCGTAGTTCCATTTTTCAGCTTCCGTATCATAAGAATATGCCGCTCCATCCGTCGTGACACTGCTGAAATAATACCATTTACCCTTTATATTTTGCCAGCCAGTGACCATCGCTCCGTTTTCATCCAGATAATACCAGTAATTATCTGTCTCACATTTTAGCCAGCCTGTATGCATGTTACTGTTGAGCGGATCGAAATAGTACCAGTTATTATTGATAAGCTGCCAACCGCTGACTGCGTATCCTTTTTCATTAAAATAGTACCAGCTGCCTTTAATCTGCTCCCATTTATTTGCTGCATAGCCTCCTGTCGAATAGCTGTACCACCAGCCATTGGCATCCTGTTTCCACATTCCTGCTGACTGGCTTCCTGTACCTGAGTTTCCGGAGCTGCCTGAACTTCCATGATCGCTGCTATTTCCATGATCTCCGGAGTTATCTGAATTTTTTGATGCTTTCACCTCTACCGACTGCTCTAATAAAAGATTATCAGAAGCCGCTCCAACGTAGATCACTCTCGTTCCTTCTGCTACTGTCCACTTTCCAGTCGTTCCATCGCTCTGCTCCTGAAGTTCACCATCCGTATTCCAGTAGGAAAGGCTTCTTTCATTGATATGTACGGTCACTTCCGTCTCTTCGCCTGGCTCTAATTCATCTGTTCTGAAATAACCGGCAAGCGCATATTTCGCCATCTGTATTCCGTCCGGAACCTCTGCTTCTCCTAAATAAACCTGCGCAATTTCCGCTCCGCTTACATCTCCCGTATTTTCAATCTTAAAAGATACATCAAATCCAGCCTTTTCCCCATTTTCCTTCTTTTCCTGTACTCTCAGATCTGAATAGGCAAACTCCGTGTAGGAAAGTCCATAGCCAAAATCGTACTGAGGTTCAATTTCGACTGCATCGTACCACTTATAGCCAGTCAGAATTCCTTCAGCATAATCGACCGTACTCTTCTGTATCTTCTGGGTTTCAAAAACTTCCTCCGTATAGGTGTCCAGGGTATCCAAATCCTTTTTTGGAATCGTAAATGCCAGTTTTCCGCTCGGATTCACCTTACCCGTCAGTAAATTTGCTGTCGCCACACCGCCCTTTTGTCCCGGATAATACATCTCCAGAACTGCGTCCGCTTCATCCAGCCAATTGCCCATGGTTACCGGGGTTGAATTATTTAAGACTACGACGACTTTATGGCCATTCTCATGGGCCGCCTCTGCCACATCAAGAATCAGCTGTTCCTGCTCTTTGGGAAGCGCCAGGCTGCAGTCTTCTCTCGTGTTGGCCAGTCCGTCGGCCGTATTATAGGCGAATACAACGGAAGTATCATTGTTCTTTGCCGCCTCAATCGCATTTTCATAATTTGCTTTTCTCTGGGAAGGCGTGATCCATGATAAGGTAATCTGAAGATCCTTTTCTTCCAGGCTCGCCACTCCCTTTACAACCACTTCATAGAACTGACCTTCTTCCAGCGATACGCTTGCGGAGCTCAAAATTGTTCCGGTATCTCCACATGTATCGGTAGCCCACTGCGTTCCCTGATTAATATTGGAAATACCGAGCGTAGTGGTCTTCGCCTTTCCTTCTGCGTCCGTACCAGTCTGTATGGTCGCCGCCGCTTCACCGCCAATACCGCCTAAAATAATACTGTATTCCCCAGTCTCCGGTGCCTTTAAATAAGTGGTCCAGGTATACGCTGCCCCCGACTCCTTCGTAAAGGAACTTGCGGTACCTTCATCCGCATATTTTCCCAGATAATACTTGTTGGGTCTGCCGTTAATCGTACCTGTCACAAAGTTGATTTCATCATCTGTCGCGGCATATGATCCCGTTTCATGGCCTTCCATATCTGTTGCTGTCACACTGCCCGACGGTCTCCACTGCCCCTGGAATTCATCCTCTGATCCCTCTACGCCTGCCACACCGTATGTTCGAATCACTCCATGGACCAGACCATCCTCTGCCTCAAGATCTCCAGCGCTTAAGCTGTCCGTATCCGCCTGGGATCCGCCGCTTCCATGTTTCGCATTTTCCTTATTCCTGTCTGCATTAGAAGAAGTTGCCGTTGATCTTTTATTCCTTTTCGCATTCGATGAGGTTGCCGCTGCATCCTTATCTTTCCCTGCATTGGATGGTGTCGCTGCCACATCCGAATCCTCTTCTGCGCCCGAGGTTACCGTTGTACTATTTCTCTTTTCTGCATTGGAGGCTGTTGCCTTTTTTGCGTTGGATGAGGTTGCGGTATATAAATAATCCTTAGGAATGATCGTCCCCACCGTATCTAAGGCAACCTGTCCTTCGACATTTTCTTCGCCTAACAGCTCGCTTAAAGCTTCATACGGACTCGTCATTTCGCTGATGGTTCCTGCTGAACGTTCTCCGCCAGTACCGGATTTTAAACGCATTCCGGTCAGACCAATCACTGCTGTTGTTTCACCCTCATTTAAAGGAAGTGTGCTGTCTTCGTTCTTTAATAATACGCCGCCCTTTTCTGCGATTTCCAGTGCGGACTCATTGCTCTCTTCCCGAACCTCTTCCAGTTCTTCCAAATCCACATTGAGCTTAATAATTTTTGTGCGGCCCGGTTCTTCTTTTGCCAGACCGTCTTCGCCGATCTCAACCAGTCCCAGATACCCCGCTTCTCCCAATGCGGAAAGAACATGCCCAACGGCTGCGTCTATCTGCTGCTGCGTCAATTTTCCTTCTGCAATCAACTGTTCACTGTTTTTCTGACTGTTATTATTAAGACTTGGCATCTCAATATCTGTACCGGCAGCAATTGTATTTCCGTCGTTACCGCCCCAGTCCGTAATTGTAAATCCGGAGAATCCCCACATGCCGCGCAGCACTTCATTCTGAAGGTAGGAATGGGCAGAAGCATAGGTACCATTGATAGCATTGTATGCTGACATCATTCCCAGAAGCCCGCCGTTTACAACTGCAGATTCAAATCCCGGCAAATACGTCTCATGCAGCGCCTGTTCCGAAACAGCCACATCCGTCTTTGTTCCAGGAGTCGCATCAATTGCAAAGGCCGCGAAATGCTTTCCGACGGCGATCACATTCTGATCCTGAATGCCCTGTGTCAGCGGTGTCGATAATGTAGACAGCAAATAGGGATCTTCACCCATCTGATCCTTCGCACGTCCAAAATAAGGGCTTCTCATGACATCAAACTGAGCTCCCAGCTGCATGTTGCCGCCAATGGCGTTGTTCTCTGCCCCGTGAATTTGACCATACTTATACGCCATGTCCGCATCCCAGGTTGCCGCAAGCATCTGCTCCTGCGGAGGATTCGTGGTATCATACAGCGATAAAACACCAGCGGGCCCGTCATACATCTTGGACTGTGGGACTCCAAGCCTCGGCACACCATCGAGATATCCGGCATTTCCCTCGTCTCCGGTACCATTGCCGCCTAAAAGAGAGTACTTCTCCTTCACCGTCATGGCTCCAAGCAGCGCCGACACCGTTTTTTCCAGTTCTTCTCCGGTCAGCTTTTTTAAAGCCGAGTCCGGATATACCTCCGGAAATGTTACCGTATCGGACGTTTTTCTCTGAACCGCCATAACCTCAGCGGCCGGCCCGCTGCAGACCACCATCGACACAGCGAGAGCAGCAGCCGCAAACTTTTTTACAACTTTTTTCATTACTGTATACCTCCGCTCATAATATTGACAATAAAATGTGATATTTTCCCGGGATATCTGGGCATTCAGCCCAATCACAATCTGATTATATCCATCACAATATACACTTTCAACATTTTTGCATGAAGCGTTGGCACAGCGACATGAATTGTAATATCAATTATAAATACAGGTTCACCACAAAGTAATCGCCGTTCATCCCGTATTCCATTTTCCCATTATGACGTTTCACCACATCTCTGATGATGGAAAGTCCTATCCCATGGAATCTGGCTTCCCTTTTCGTCGTCCGAAGATCTGGATTTTTCTCCATTACATCGTAGCTCACTTTATTCCTTACCGTAACCTGAAGAAGCCCTTTTGCCGAAGTCATTTCGACCCGTATATCCCGGTCCGTCTCTTTTTCACTGGCTTCCATGGCATTGTCAATCAGGTTCGTTAAGACCGTGCTCACCTCTTCGTCCGATAAAGGCAGAGCTTCGCTTAACAGCACCTTTGTCACAATATTGATCCCATGCATCCGCGCCTCGCGTATCTTCTGGGAAAGCAAGGCATCTACCAGGCGGTTCCCCGTATTCACCACATCATGGTATTCCAGCTTTTCACCTGCATATTTAGCAATCAGTTTATCCAGTTCCTCATACTTTTTCTCTTTCAAAAGCACCTGCATATGAAAGCAGATATTTTTAAATTCATGCCTGATATAGTAGCACTGCTGAACCAATCCTGCATGTACGTCGATTTCGGCCAGTTCAGCCTCCCGCTTTTTGCTGATTACGCCAAGCTGTATGACCTCCTGGTATTCCCTCACAGTGGTGGTGACCAGATATAACATCAGTAAATTCATGCAGTAGTGGCACGGTGCTGCCCACAGCATTCTGTTGGGCTCTATACTGAAAAACTCCCTCCATAATTCGTAGGAGACAAACAGAGCGCAGGCCGACACCAGAAAGACGCCGTACTGAGTTCTGGTCACATAGACCAGTTCCGTAATCCGGTTTTTATAAAAGAAAAGGTTCGTCATTGCCAGAAACAGCACTGCGATCCCCATAGAAAGCAAGTTAGAGTTCGTGATGCTCTCCGAGAACACACGAATACAAAGAATAAAATTGATATAAAAACAGATATACGGCAAAGCCAGCTTCAAGCTGTCCTTCGTAAAGACAGCCGCCCACAAAAGCGCTGTAAAAAGCAGCAGCGTCAGAAATATAAAGTAAGAGTACAGCATGAGGGAAGGCAGCTTCGTAATTTGGTTGATGATTACCATAACCGTGACTCCATACAAAAAGGTTCCTGCCGTTTCTGCCGCCCGATTAAAACGATTGGGCAGAATACTCTGCAGCGCAAACAGCATAAAAAGGTATTTAGTAACCGGCTCTATTATTTCCCACATATCCTCTCACCTCCTGTTCCAGATCATGAATTCTTTCTTAACATCTCCAATCCGGTCACGGCTGATTGGAATTTCAATGCCGTCATTCAGGATCACTTTCTGATTCTCGATGCGGTATATATGCCTGTAATTCACAAGATAGCTCCTGTGCACCTTAATAAAACCACTGGCTAACAGCTGGCTTTCCAGTTCTCGAAAAGGACGCCGTATGGTGATTTCTTCCTTTTTAAGTCTTGCGATGCAGGTTCGCAGCTGCGCTTCCACGTATAACGTGTCTTTAACCGGCAGTATGTGCAGCTTTCCGCTGCGCTCTTCTCTGATTACGACCTTATCGGTCTTCTTCTGACGCAGCTTTCGTAAAATCTCCTGAGCAACCAAACCGATTTCCCTGTCGATATGATTCTTTCTCAGGAAGTGAAACGGCTGAACCTCGAAAGACTGGAACACCAACTCCTCATTCGCCGAAATAAATACCACCAGAGTCTCCGACTCCCACGACCTGATTTTCCGACAGATATCAAACCCATCGATACCCGGCATGACAATATCCAGAAACAGGACGTCATAGGACTTTCCCTTCCTGATCTCCTCGATTAAATGCCCACCGCAGTCATACTGATCCAGTCTGACCGTTTCCCCGCATTCTTCGAACGCACTTCTGATTTGTTCTGCCAGATAGTGTAAGCACTCTTTCTCATCTTCACATATCGCGAAACAATACATGGTTTCCTCCCCCCGCAAACCAGGAAATGTCATATGGTAAGAATTCTGTTTATCATAATTTTTGACTCATCATTGCTTTTATCATATCATTTTTTATCTGAAAATTCCAACAGTATCTGGCTGGCGGGCAAAGGTTCGATGGGTCTGATTGCTTCCATATTTGGGGCAATCAGACCTTCCACATAAAAAAGGCACTTGAAAAAATCAAGTGCCTAGTGTATAATCAAATCAGAAAGGTATTCAGATACAAAATCTGATGCCCTCAGTTATAGGCAAAAAATAGCATCTAACTTTGGACGGTTGGGATGCTATTTTTTATTGTGTTTGTTGTCTATGTACGACAGTGCCGCGAAAATAACGAGAAGCAGTGTAAGAACTTCCATTATGCTCATGGGCATCACCCTCTCTTTGGTATACTAGAGGGCACACGATTTTGCATCCACTTCTTTACTAATTTGAAATACTTCATTATCATATCATGTATTTTATATAAAATCAAATCATAAGTTCTTTGTTTCTTTGTAAAAATTCAGCCATAAATGCCAAAATAAAAATTATATTCAACTATCCGAAAAATTAGTATTTGTCTGATAGTTAAAACGCCTTCATATTTTAACACCTACATTTTTTCAATATAATAACACTCCGGCTTTTATTGCAGACTTATTTCTCCATCATCAAAAATAATTTTATACATATCGACACCACCTGATTAAATACTAATACTACTGATTATTGACATTATACCAAAATTTGTTCCAAGAAAAAATCACTATTTGGCATAATATTTTTCTCCAAAACAAAAGAGAAGATTCCTTTCTTATGAAATCTCCTCTAAGTTAATGACATTGCCTCTGGACAGTAACTTCTAATCTTTACCTCTGAATCTCAAAGAATACGCGTTTCCCGTCCTGTCCAGAATCTCCTCCAGCACACGTTTCGGCACCGCCGCATTCAGCTGGATAAATCCCAGCCCGGCTTCCCCAAAATGGCTGCCTTCATAGACGGATACCTTCGCCTCCTCCAGAAAGAACTTAACAATCTGCGTTTCCGTCATTCCTGTCTTTCTGTAATCAATCCATGCCAGGAAGGTTCCTTCCGGTTCCCTCAGTTCAAACAGCGGCATATGTTCCTTTAAATATCCGGCCAGAAGGCTCATATTTTCATCCAGACAGCGATTTAATTCCTCTTTCCACGGTCCGCACTCCTGATATGCTGGTTTTATCACTGCCGCCGCAAATATGTTTGGATTATGGAATCCCTCCCGGTCTACCGTCGCCTTCATCGCCTGACGCATGGAATCATCGGGTATAATCATATTGGAAAACATAATTCCCGGAATATTGAACGTCTTCGTCACGGACTGGTATACGATCATCCTCTTCCTCATCGGTTCGGAGAGCGACAGTATGCTGCAAAACCGTCTGCCTTCCCTTATTATATCGGCATGAATCTCATCGGATAAAAGAAACAGTTCATGGCGCAGGCAGAAGGACTCCACCGCCTTTAATTCCTCCGCTTCCCAGACCCTGCCCGTCGGATTGTGGGGATTGCAGAGAATCATCATTTTCACAGAAGCATCCATCTTCGATTCCAATGCGTCAAAATTCATACTCCAGCGTGTTCCGTCCCACTCCAGCGGACTCCCGATCATGATTCTGCCATGCTTATTCACCGCATCCGTAAGGGCCGGGTAAGCCGGCGTGTGAACAATGATCCTGTCCCCCGGCTTTGTAAACGTCTCCACGGCCATGTTTAGCCCAATATTGATTCGCGGGGAAAACAGGATCCACTCATCTTCGACCCTGCATCCGTATTCTCTGCGGATCCACTCCCCCACAACAGCGGGATAACAGGACGGAAGATTGGTATAGCCATATATTCCGTGATCTGTCACCTTCCGGCACGCCTCCCGTATGGGTTCCGGCGCGCGAAAATCCATATCGGCCACACCGCAGTGCAGGATGTCTTTCCCGTACTTTTCATCCATTTCATCGTATTTCGCGCAGTTGGTCCCTCTTCTGCTGATCACCTCATCAAAACAGCCTGTATTCATCTCCGCTCACCTACCCTTTTACAGAACCGGCAATCAGGCTCTGCTGCACCTGCCTGCTCAATATCACATAGATAATGATAATGGGGAACGTGGCGACCACCAGCCCGGCCCCGATGGGGCCCCAGTCTGTCGTATACTGCCCTACCAGGGACTGTATTCCAACCGTCAGCGTCCGGTATGCCGGCTTGCTGATAAACACGACCGCAAACATCAGCTCATTCCAGGACTGCAAAAACGTAAAAATGGCAATCGTGGCCAGCGACGGCTTCATCAGCGGGAGTATAATCTGAATAAAGATTTTATATATATTGCATCCATCGATACACGCGGCTTCCTCCAGCTCCACCGGAATGGAAGAGATAAAACCGGAGCTGATCATAATCGCCATCGGCACTGCGAAGGCCGAGTACGGAATAATCAGACACCAGTAAGTATTGATTAAATGCACCTGCCGCATCATGATAAATACGGGCAGCAGCGCTGCGTGGATCGGTATGGTGATTCCCATGATAAAAATCAGCTGAAAGGTCTTCTGAAGCTTCCATTTCATCCGGATCAGGGCATAGGAAGCCATCAGAGATGCAATACAGACGATCAGAATGGTGGCCGCCGTAACGATAATACTGTTGGCCAGATAGCGCCCCACATTTCCGCCCATAAAGGCATGGGTGTAATTCTCAAAGCGCCAGACCGAGGGGAGGCCAACCATATTTCCCTGAAATATCTCCGTGTTGTCCTTCAGTGAAAACGTCAAAAGCCAGTATAAGGGGAATATCTGAAGCGCGGCCCAAAAGATCAGACACGCCTGAATGACTGCCCGGGATAAATTTAATTTTTTCATAGGTCCTCCCTTACTCATTGTCACGAAATGCCCCACGAATCAGCCATGCAAAAAGGAAGCATTCCAGAATAATGAAAATTGCCATCGAGCTTCCATAACCATACATATTTCTGGAGAAAATGGTCTCAACCATCAGCGTACTCGGAAGCTGGCTCGCTCCCGCCGGTCCGCCGCCCGTCATAACGTACACAAGATCGAAGTTCTTTAAAGATCCCACCACCGCAAAGGTCACGCAGACCTTCAAAATCGGCTTCATAAGCGGAATGGTAATATGTAATGCAGTCTGAATCCCATTGGCGCCGTCGATACGGGCCGCTTCAAAAATCTCCTCTGAGATGGAGCGCACCGAGGCGTACATCAGCAGCATGTGGTAACCGATGTATTGCCACAGCACCGGCACGATCACGGCAAAGATCACCTTTTTTGTGTCTCCGAGCCAGTTCCCCGTAAGCTGTTCTAAGCCCATGGATCTTAAGACCGTATTCAGAAGCCCATACTGCGGATTGTAAATCTTCATCCAGAGCTGTCCGATCACCACGGTAGAAATCAGAACCGGGATGAAATAGACGCTGACGTAAAAACGTTCCCCCTTTACTCCTCTTGCCAGAATCAGCGCCAGGATGAGAGAAATCGGCAGCTGCACGAAGACAGATCCCGCTGCAAAAATCAGAGAATTCTTAACTGCCCTCCAGAATCCATCACTGTTGGTGAGGAACAGCTCCTTATAGTTATCAAACCCCGTAAATACCTTTTTCCCGATCCCATCCCACTCTGTGAGGCTGTAAGTCACGGACATAAAGATCGGCACGATAATAATGGTCAAAAACAGGACCAGCGCCGGAAGCAGGAAAATAACCACGGCTTTTTTATTTGACAGTACCCGGTTCACAAAAAACCTCCTATCTTTTTATGAAGGGGACTGTCTCCAGCCCCCTTTCGGTTTGGAGGCGCTCTCAAAAAAACGTTTCCGGGAGCGCTCCTCGTTTACTGATTTAATTTCTGCAGTTCAGCCACATACTGTTCCGGCGTAATACTGCCGACAAACAGCTCCTGAAGCTTGTTTAAATATACGGTTGCATCTTTTCCTTCCATCAGATTATCCCACCAGATTGTATAGCTTGTGGCGTCTTTTGTGAAATCATAGATCTCCATTAAGAGCGGATTGATTTCCGATTTATCTACGTCCACGTTCACATACGGAAGGATGCTGGAACCGATCTTGTACTTTCCGATCGCCAGTTCATAGGCAATATACTGAGCAACTTCGGTTGTAAGCTTCGGATCCCTGGTGGCTGCGCTGACCGCAAAGGCCGTATCCGGCCCGCCGGTAAAGTCTGTCACTCCTGATTTTCCATCCTTTAATACCGGGAATGGGAATACTCCGATTTTCCCCTGTACCAGGGAAGAGTCCTTATACACTCTCGTCGCCGTCCAGCTTCCGTTTAAGTACATCGGAATCTGTCCCTGAAGGAACGGAACCTCCGATTCTTCTCTTGAGATACCGGCGGAGCCATCCGGAAATGCGCCCATATCCACCAGCTTCTTCAGGCACTGGGCCGCCTCTAAGAATCCAGGATCGTCATATCCCGTCTCTTTTCCGGTGGCAGCCTTTACGCCCTCGCTTCCAACAGCCCTTAAGGCCAGAAGATCATGATACATGGCAATCGTCCACGGTTCCTTTCCGCCTACGGTCAACGGTGTGATTCCGTTGTCGAGGAAGGTCTGGCATACTGTCAGGAAGTCATCAAAGGTCTCCGGGACTTCCAGATTCAGTTTTTCGAACATCTCTTTATTATAAAACATGCAGGCTACCGACTGGTCTGTCGTAAGCGCATACGTTTTTCCATCGAACTGGAAGCCGGTCAGGGTCGACGGCCCCAGATGTGACTTGAAATCATCGGTCAGATAATCGTCCAGCGCCTCTACCTTTCCCGCTTCGACAAACGGCTTGATGAAGCCATGGCCCCAGGTATAGAAGATGTCCGGCGTTTCATTGGCCGCGATGGCCGCCTTTAATTTCATCTTATATGCCTCATTTTCAGCCGTGTCGGATTCTATCTTTACATGGAACTTTTCTTCCGCATCTTTTACGACCTGATCGATAATTGCCTTATTGGGATCGGTATCCCCTCCGAATATATGCCACAGCTTGATCACAGGCACTTCCCCTGTATCACCACTGGCCTCCTGTGTGGTTTCTTTAGCCGTTTGTGCAGCACTGGTATCTCCTCCGGCTGTACTGTTTACTGCACCCGATCCGCAGGCAGTCAGTCCCATCGCCATAGTACCCGCAAGTGCAAGTGCCATGACGGTTCTCCATGTTTTCTTTTTCATGATTCCGCTCCTCCAATATGATTAAGTTGTCTGATTCAAAAGCGCTTGTGAATGTAACTCTATTTTACACAGTTCAGCGTTTTCACGGAAGAGAGAGATTTTACTGTTTCTGGTGATTAACTTACTATTTTTCCGGTGGTTCACGTCTCATTTTCCGGCTTCGCCATTAGCCGTATAGTAAATCGCTTACTTTCTCTAGTAGATTTTTTACTTCATTTTCCGCTTTGTTTACTTTTAAAATTCACCGTGATATGATGACATAATAGCAGGGGGGATGCATTTATGGGAAAACGGAAAGTGAGCGCTTTAAATCTGTGGAACTGGGCGTTTCACAGTAAAATATCGAGAAAAATCAGCACGGTCTTTTTTGGTTTTCTTCTGCTCAGTGTTATTCTGACTTACTTTTCATACCGCTATGTATCGATGGAATACGTCCTGTCCAACATGGAACAGCATTCCAGACAGACGCTCACTTCGATCCGCTCCAACATCGTGGAGATGGTGGAAAATACCAATAACAGCTACAGCCTTCTGCTGAAAAGCGGTATCTCAGATCTCACAAAGCTTCCACTGAAACCAACTGACCGGAAATTTTACGATAATTACCTGTTTACCATCATCGACAGCTACAATCATCTCGATTCTATCTATATTATGAATCTAAAGGGGCAGCTCTATGGAGTCGATAAGTTCGGCATCAAGACGCCGGTGATTCACTCTGTCACAGAGGCCCCCTGGTATCAAAGCGTCATGGACGCCAAGGGGAGCTGTATTCTTTCGCTTCATGCCGGCAATATTTTTCTTCCTGACTACTCTGAAGATTTTCTGTCGGCAATCCGGGTCATCAATGACTTAGAAACCCAGAAACCGATCGGCTTCTCTATTATGAACATACCGACGCGCTCCATCAACCAGATATTTGAGCACGTCTTTCAGCCATCCGATATCGAGATTACCCTGTATGACGCTTCCGGGGAGATCATCAGCACCTACGGCAGTACAAAGGAAGGGGAAAATCACCACAATATCAGCCCCTTCATCGGTCCCGCGTCTGCTTACTACAGTGCCAGCGGCAAGAATTCGCTGTCGGCCGGAATCTATATTCCAGAATACCAGTGGAAATTAACCGCCACCTTCCCTCTAAAATACGAGTCCACGCTGAGCACCTCCCTGCTCCAGATCTCCTTCTGGATTTTCTTCATCAATATGGTGCTCATGCTGATCTGTGTCATCGTTATTGCAAAATCGATTCAGACGCCTGTCTCCCAGATGATTCAGGCCATGGGCCGCGCGGAAAACGGGAATTTCGAACCGGTGGCTGTCCGCCATCCCAACAGCGAACTGGGTCTTCTGGAGATTCATTACAACCATTTAATCGAAAGGCTTCAGTTTCTCATGGAACGGCTGGTGCAGGAACAGAAGCTGAAAAGAAAGACGGAGCTCCGCGCACTTCAGGAACAAATGAAACCGCATTTTCTGTATAACACGCTGGATACTATCGGATACATTGTGCTCACCGGAGACACCAATCAGGCCTATGACGCCATCACCGCGCTGGGCAGTTTTTACCGTCAGAGTCTGAGTAAAGGGAAACAGTTCATCACCCTGGAGCAGGAACTGCAGATCATAAAGGATTACACCTCCCTTCTCTCCCTGCGCTATGAGGATTTATTTACCGTAAACTATGATGTGGATGAAACGCTGTACCAGCACGAGATCATAAAACTCCTGCTTCAGCCCCTGGTCGAAAATTCGGTCTACCACGGTATCAAACCGCTCGGGGAGCCCGGCACCATCCTGATATCCGTCAAACGCCAGGAGACCCTGATCTGTCTCACGGTTACCGACAACGGGGTCGGAATGGACGAACACCTGCTGCAAAGCCTGCGTTCCTTAAGCCCCTCGCCCAGAGACAGCTTCGGTCTGGCAGGCACAATTGAGCGGGTCCATATTTCTTACCCGGAAAAGGGTGCCGTGGAGCTGCTCAGCCAAAAAGGAAAGGGAACTTCTGTCATCATTAAAATACCGTTTTAGGAGGTCTGCCCATATGTATCAGCCACAGCCCATAAAAGTGATGCTTGTAGACGATGAAGATAAAATGAGGGGACTGCTGCGGATCTGCATCCCATGGGAGGAACTGGACTACGTCATTACGGATGATGTATCCAGCGCAAACCAGGCTTTGGAGCTGATTGCCGAACGAAAACCGGATGTCATCATCACCGACATTGAAATGCCGTTTATCAACGGCCTGGACTTTGCAGAAATGGTTCTGGAAGAATATCCGCACATTAAAATCATCATTCTTACCGCCCACGATGAATTCGACTACGCCAAGCAGGGGCTGGAAATCGGAATATCGAGTTTTCTTTTAAAACCCATTAAACGTGAGGAACTGATCCGGACCGTGACCGATATCCGCAGCTCCATCCGGGAAGAACAAAAGAAGCTCTATCAGCACGAACTCCTTCAAAAGAAGCTGAACGAAAACCGTGACTACATAATCCAGAATTTTTTCAGCAACATGATGGTCAGCAGCCTCCCCTCCGATTACCTTTGGGAAAATTTGAGCTATTACCAGATACCGCTGCATCGTGACTCCGGTTTCTATAATATCCTTCTCCTGACGCTGAATGTCAGCCAGGACATTGAAGAAAGCATCATGCAGCAGTTCCAGTGCCGGGAAATCATCCAAACGGCAGCAGAGCGGCTAAGCGGCCTCCTGGTCTTTCAGGATATTCATATGAACCTGGTCCTGCTGACCGAAAACAGAAAAATCAACTTATACAATTACGGCTTCCATTTTTCTACACTGCTGAAGGACAAACTGGGGATCAAATCGTATGTGGGCGTCGGGACGCCGGTGGAGCGCCTCGAGGATATCCGCAGCTCCTACCGTCAGGCCTACCAGAACTCCCAGGTCGCCAAATACAGCCATAACAAGTCATTTCTGGCCAATCCGCCCCAGGAACAGAATCAACAGGAATTACAGAATTTAATCAATACGGTGACGGAAGAGCTTCCTTTGTATATGCAGCTTCCCCAGGAGGATACCGCTCTGCGGCGCGTTGATGCGGCCTATGATTCGCTGGAACGAATCCCCAGCCATGTTCTCTCCGATGTCATGGTGCTGTCGCTCTCCATCGTAAATATCGTGCTCGCAACACTGAGAGACAAGGGAATCTCCTACAATGAAATTTACAATACGGATCACCTGCCCTACACGCATATCCTGAAGCTGACCGATGAAAAAGACATCCGGCAATACGTCCTTCAGATGGTGCGCTTCACGCTTTACCAGGTAAATCTATATACCGATGCCAAGGGAAACAAGCTCATCCACACGATTTTGCAGTATCTCAACGAAAATCTGTCCACATCGACTCTGACGCTGAAAAAAATCGCGGAGATCAATTACGTCAATCCGTCCTATCTAAGCCGGATTTTCAAGGAAGTCACACAGATGAATTTTGTAGACTACTTAGCGAGCCTGCGGATTGAGAAAGCGAAGAGACTGCTTCAGACCGGCAATCTCCGGATTTACGAAATTGCAGAATCGGTCGGCATCAGCGACCCCAACTATTTTTCGAAGCTGTTTAAAAAATATACAAATATGACACCGGCACAGTACAAAGAAGAGACACACAAACAGGAGGATTATTAATATGACCGATTTTTCAAAGTTGTCCGACTATATCATCGGCATACGGAGAACGCTTCACAAGCATCCGGAGCTGAGCGGCCAGGAATTTCAGACCCAGCAGTTAATCAGAAGTGAACTGGACAAACTGGGGATTCCACACCGTACACTGCATAAAACCGATATTCTGGCTGAGATTACCGGTTTGCAGACGCGCCCGGGGGAAACCACTGCCTTACCGCCTGAAAAGCACAGTAAAACAGTTCTGCTGCGCGCCGATCTGGATGCCCTGCCTATTACGGAAAATTCAGACGCGCCCTATGTCTCACAGTCTCCCGGCGTCATGCATGCCTGCGGACACGACTCCCATACGGCCATGCTGCTGGGGGCGGCAAAGCTTCTTTGGGACAGCCGTGACCATTTTTCCGGCACCGTGCGGCTCATGTTTCAGCCGGCGGAGGAAACCGGCAGAGAAACCAGAACGCTGATCGATCACGGGATGCTTGACGGAGTGGATACCGTATTTGCGATCCATGTGGCGCCCGATCTTCCAACGGGAAAAATCTGTATTCTGCCCGGCCCCTGCATGGCAGGTGTAGATGACTTTTCCATCCGCCTTACCAGCCCCGGAGGCCACGGCGCTACGCCCCATCTCGGATCGGATACGCTCCTTGCCGGCGCCCATCTGGCTGTCAATCTTCAGCAAATCGTCAGCAGAGAAATTGACCCGCAGAAACCGGCTGTCCTTACCATCGGAATCTTCCAGGCCGGCACAAAGGTCAATCTGCTGGCTCAGGAAGCTGTATTATCGGGAAATATCCGTTTCTTCGACAAGGAGCTCAGCGGTTATTTTAAGGAAGCCCTTACCCGTTACAGTGAACACACAGCCGCGATGTACCGCTGCTCCTCTGAAGTCACCTACACGCCGTCCCTGCTCCCGACTGTCAATGATGCCGCCTGCTGCGGCACGGCAAAACGCGCGGCCATGACCGTGTGGGGGGAAGACAACTTAATAAATCGTCCAGCCAGCATGACCTCTGAAGATTTCTCCCGATATTTAGAGGCTGTCCCCGGCGTCATGGTATTCTTAGGAACGAGTGACGGAACCCAGAAAACCTCCTGGCCGCTCCACCACGAGTGTTTTGATCTGGATGAATCGGCTTTACTAAATGGCTGCCGCCTCTATGCGGCGTATGCTTGGGAATGGCTATTTCAATAGCTTTCGGTTCGCCATCACAGCCAGGTATAAACTTTTTACTCTCAAGTATTGATGTGAGCAGAAATTTTTATTATAATAGGCTGAAGAATATGGAACCGCTGGCAAGAGCACACAAAAAGGCAGATTCCAACATCTGCGCAGAAAGAGGAGAACCAATGTCAGACAAACTCACACGGTGTGACTGGGCCGCCCACGATATACTGAACCAGGAGTATCACGATAACGAATGGGGGAAACCCGTTCACGATGACAGAACACTATTTAAAATGCTGATTCTGGAGGGTATGCAGGCAGGTTTAAGCTGGATTACCATCCTGAAGAAGCGGGATGCCTTCATAAAGGCCTTCGATGATTTCGATCCGGCCATCATCAGTACATACGGCGACGAGAAGATCGAAGAGCTGATGCAGAACGCCGGAATCATCCGAAACCGTTTAAAGATCAACGCCGCCATCACCAACGCCAGGGCATACTTCGTGTTGTGTGAAAAATACGGTTCCCTGGATCAGTTCTTATGGTCCTATGTGGATAACAAACCCATCAAAAATGCCTGGGAAACCATGTCTGATGTTCCTGCCAGCACTCCGTTAGCAGAAAAAATCAGTAAGGATTTAAAGATCCTGGGATTTAAATTTGTAGGCCCTACCATTATTTATGCCTACATGCAGTCGGTCGGGCTGGTCAACGATCATATGACCTCCTGCTTCTGTTATAATCGCGAAGAGTAGAGAGAAAAAGAGGATTCCGGCAGGTTCTTTCCCGGAATCCTCTTTTTCTCTCTATTTCGCTTCTTCAATCAGCTTTATAAAGTCTGCCGCTTCCTCCGTCGGCACCATGCGGGCCGTAACCTTCACACCGTGCCCGGCCAGATACAGGAAGTTTTCGATATCCTCCTCCGACACACTGACGGCCTTTTTCAGCATTCTGGTATTCTGCTTACCGCCCATATTGCCCACGTTGACGGAATCCATCACAAACCCATGATCCAGAATGGAACGGATCGTCTTCGGATTCTTCGCCACAATAAATACCTTTTCTCCATCGTATTTACCCGCGCATAAATTAGCCGCTGCTTTTTCCGCTGTCAGAATAGAAAGCTTGCACTGCTGCGGGCAGGCCATCTTCAGCGCCTCTTTATTGACCACGTCATGCACGACCTGGTCGTCCACCACCATAATTCTGGTTGCCTTCGTATACTGGCTCCATACCGCGGCCACCTGACCGTGAATCAGGCGGTCATCGATTCTTACATTCACAATTTCCTGCATCCGGTTAATCCTCCTTCTTCTCTGTCAGCCCATGGCCGGTTCTTAAAAATACAGGGGAAGTCCACGCGGCGTCATTATTTTTCTGCCATACGCGCAGGCGGTAACAGCAGTCCTCTTCCACGTTTATCGTCTCATGGTGCTCCAGTAAGTAGCTGTCCTCCGGATATGCACGGCCTACTTTAAACTTGTATGCATTGTGCCACCACGGGTCATCTCTGTAATGGGTGATTTTCCCCCAGGTATCCTCCGTCAGTTTTTCCACTTCGTCCCACAGCGCCGTTACGCTGGAGCTTTTCAGCATATCCCTCACCAGAAATGCGTACTCTTTTCCTTCCACAGTCAGATGAATGGAACTGTCTGCCTCCGCTTCCACCTCGAAGATAAAGCCTTCTGTTGTCACATTGCTGGGCCCCATCCATTTGCCGGTAGCCGTGGACTGATAGGTGGTAAGTAAGAATTCACAGGAATCCTCCGTTTGGGAGGTCAGCTCCTGTCCGAAATTATTCCAGCATTTTTCCACGCCCAGCAGCTTTCCGTCCACTTTCAGCAGCCCGTTCCAGACCCGGCAGATTGCATCCGGATAGACACGGATATCCGGTCCCCAGCCAAATTCCAGGCGGAATTTAAACCGGATCACGCCAGACTGTTCTTTTCTTTCCCAGGTTCCTGAATGCACCACCATTTTTTCCAGAATGTTATCTCTCAGTATCTCCACACGGTCGACCGCAGCCGTTCCCTTAATCCGGAACGAAAGCTCCGCCTCCCCACCGGTCGTGATCTCGCTTCCCATTTCGGCTCCATCGACGGAGAAATCCACCTCGATCCGGCTCTGGGATACCCCGTAAACCCTGCGGTTCACAAAAGCCTCCCAGATCGCTTCCTTCGTACAGTCTGCGGCCAGAGCGCACATGCTGCCATGCTCAAAGACCGCAGGCACGCTGTGATTATCGCCTGCCGCGATCATTCCGATCCGGTATCCCTTCTCGATCGCCCGCTCGAATACCGTCTCTCCCGTCCTCGGCCCCATGTGGACATGGCGCTTCATGAGAAGCGGACCGTCATCCGTCTCGCTGCATCCGTGGCAGGAATAAATTTCCGCAAACGGAGAAAATACTTCATCGTGAGTATCCCAGTTTTTTCCTCTCGATCCGGGCTGATACGCCACGTGATGCGGAATTCCAATTACCGGCTCACCCTTATAGGCGGCCGCCAGTTCCCGGTAGGTATCCGGATGCCTCTGCTCTCCGTCATTATTTAAAAAGAACACGTTGTGATCTCCGTCTTTTCCCGTTCCCTGCCACTCATAGCCCATGAACATGGGATAGCCCTCTTTGTTTGCCTGATTCGTAAATTCACGAATCTGCTCCCAGTCTATTTTGATCAGTCCATCCTCGTACCGGTCTTCCACCTTAAGTCCTGACTCTGTCGGTCTCATATAAAAGGGATAATAGGCGACCGGCCAGAAATCCATGATTTTCTTTACCTGCCCAAACCATTCAGGCAGCAGCTCCATCTGTTCATGATGGATATTACTGTGCATATCTGTCCAAAGTTTTTTATATTCCATTCTTTCTACCACCTTATTCCACAGGTTTGTGACGTGCCCATTCCGGGACCGGCATAACCGCCCATTCATGAGGCTTCTTTCTCTTTCCCCATTCCTTCAGCTGTTTTACCCGTTCTCTCTGTGTTATTTCCGTATCAATGCAGGAGGAAATCTCCGGTAATGTCAGGAAATACGTTTCTGCCGCTTCCATCCATTCCGGGTATTCTCCTGCGATGTTCCGTTCCTCCAGCGGGTCGTCCTCCAGATCATACAGGAAGCAGGCCGTACCACCGTATCTCATGGCCTTATACCGTCTCCACACCACGGCTTCCGCCATCATGGGCTCTGACCGGTAATCCAGAATCTGCTGAATCACCGCAGGCCCGTCGAATACCTGCTCACCCGCATCGGGAAGCCCTGATAAATCAATCTCACGGCCGTCGTGCCAGTCTGCAGAAACTCCGGCCTGAGCCAGAATTGTTTTCGAAATGTCCAGAAGGCTGACGCATTCACGCCTTCTTCCCACAGGCACACCGGTTCCGGCCGTCACGAAGGGGACACGGACGGCGTCCTCATACAGGGTCTGCTTTCCGAAAATACCTCTCTTTCCCAGCTGCTCCCCGTGATCTGACACGTAAAGGAAGAGTTTCCGGCCTTTTCTGCCCTGAAAGGCGTCATACAGACGCCCAATATACCGGTCTGTCTCTTCCACGGCTCCGCAGTAGGCAGCCTTACAGCACACGGCCCTCTCCTCGCTGCACTCCATGACGTAATCCTCATAGAACCGGAGAGGCGCTGTCGCGGGGCGCATCTCCCCTGCGAACTGCTTTTTGTACAACTGATACGTATCCGGTTCCGCAACGAAGGGAAAATGCGGGGAGTAAAATCCCACCACCAAAAACAGAGGTTCTTCATGTTCCCGCTCCAGGTACCGGAGCGCACACTCATATACTTCTCTGTCATAGGCCATAACCGGCGAGATTCCGCCTCCAACAGCCTCCAGACAGTGTTTCCGGTTCGTCGTCCCGGTATAGGCGCCGAAATCCCCCCGCTCTTTTCCGCCTGTTCCCCAGTACTGGGAGGTGATATCCCCCACCAGTCTTTCGTCAAAGCCATGTTTCTGTTCGTCCCCCTTAAAATGCATCCGCCCGATCAGTACCGTGTGATAACCGGCGGCTCCCAGGGCATGGGCGATTGTCGGCACATCCGCCGGCAGCACCGTATCGTTATTGAAAATGTTTAAGTCAGACGGAAGCTTTCCGCTTAAAAAGGACATGCGTGAGGGCACGCAGAGAGGGGCGTTGCAGTAGCAGCGTTCAAAATATAGTCCCTCCCCTGCAATCCGCATAAGCGCAGGCGTCCTCACTCTGTCGTCTTCCATGCCGGTATACGCCCCGCCATGCTGATCCGACATGATGAGCATGATATCTTTCATGGATTTCCCCTTCATGGATTTCCCTTTCACGAATTTACTTTCACGAATCACATGATCCCAAGAACCACCATGACAGCGGAAAAGATAACGATGCCGAGAATAATTTTATTTGCCGACCATTTTTTCTTATCCATCAGATACCAGACTGCAAGCGTCAGGCAGAGCGGCACGATAGCCGGCATAATCTTGTCAAATACCTGCTCCTGGATGGAGATCGCCATATCCCCGCTGACAAACTTATAGATAAAATTCGCCTTAACGGTTGTGGAAGCTACACCGCCGATTACGATCAGCCCCATCATCGTAAGGCCAGTTGTAATTTTATTTGTGATGTCCTTATTTTTGAAAAATGTGTTAGCCGCATCCAGTCCCATGGAATATCCCTTGTGGAACAGGAACCACTGCAGGCCCACGATCGTTACCAGCCATACCGCGCAGAAAAAGAGCGGGCCGACAGGGTTTCCATCGTCAATACACATGCTCATGGCAATACTGAGTAAGATCGGGCTGTATGTACCAATCAGAAGAGAGTCACCGATTCCGGCAAATGGGCCCATCAGGGCGTTTTTGGTATTTACAATCAGCTCCTCGCTGACGTCGTCTCCCTTGGCTCTGGCCTCCTCCATGGCGATGGTGATGCCAGGAATCAGGGAGCCTAACTGCGGTTCCGTGTTATAGAACTGCATATGGCGTTTTAATGCATTTTTGTATTCCTCATCGTTATTCTTATAGAGCTTGCGCAGAATTGGCTCCACCACGTGGCAGAATGCCAGACCCATCATACGTTCAAAGTTCTGTGTCGCCTGCGAAAAGAAAATATAACTCCACGCCGCACGGTCAATATCTTTTTTGGTTAACAGTCCGTCTGATGTATTCTTATTCTTCATAGCAGTCATCCTCCTCTATTCCTTTAGCCGGCTGAGCCGCTGCCTGTACTGCAGGCTGTCCCTGTGCCATGACAAAAAGAAATGCCAGGGCGGTTGCGAATATCGCAAGAGCCGTAACAGACATGCTGGTAGATCCGATCAGCACCCATCCCATAAGGAACAATACGATCATCCACGACCTGGACAGCGACTGCTTTAACAGCATGGCAAATCCGATTGCCGGAAGCAGTTTGCCGGCCACCTCGAAGAAATGAAGCATCAGGTCAGGCATGTTGTTGAGCAGTACCTCGGTGAGCGGAGTTCCGAGATAACAGATCAGCATGGCCGAACCGGCTCGCAGAATGAAGCTCGGCACTGCCGCCAGATAGGTGGCGCGGTGAATGCCGGCGCCGTCTCCTCTTTCCGCGGCCTTGTCTCCCATATGAGGGAAGTATGCATTGATGGTCATGATAAAGTTAAAGAGTCCCAGTCCCAGCATGCTGAGCGGAACTGCCAGTGCCACCGCCTGTTCTCCGGTACCGCCAGCCGCCAGTGCCAGCGGAATGCCGATATAGGCCGCCCAGTTCACATCGGCCGGCATCGCGCCGCCCGGAGTAATCTGACCGATAAACAGCGCCTGAACCATGGCGCCCGCAATTACGCCGCTTCTCACACCCCCCAGAATCAGCCCGATGATCAGACCTGCCACGAGGGGCCTTCCTATCATGTTCCATCCGCCCGTCACGCCAAAGAACCACGGGGTTCGCTTAGAGCCCAGATAAGCAAAAATACCGATTAGTATTGCCTGAAATAAACTCATACCTTTTCCTCCTGTCTTTTACTCTTCAAATTCGTCTTCCCCATCATCCACGGAAGGCACATAGACAACCAGCTGGCCTTTTCCTGCTTCGCAGGCCGCATCGGCCAGTCCTGCCACATTTCCCTTCCGCAATCCATCCGGTGATTCGTCCTTCTCTGCGGCGTGCTGTCCGGAGGGCGTCCCAGCCCCCTCATACATGGCGCGCGACAGATACGCTTCTAAAAGCACCGGCAGATTCGTTCCGCCGATTACCTCGATTGCTTCCGTCCTCGTAAGCTTCAGCTTCAGCGATACGTTAAACGGAGATCCTCCCGCGATGTCCGTGAGGATTAAAATTCCTTCCAGCCCGCTTAAGGCCTCCACCGCCCGCAGCAGCTTCTCTGTCAGGGCTTCCACCGAATCCTCCGGCAGGAAATCCACTGCTTCATAATACGCCGTCTCTCCTGCCAGCAGCTTTAACCCGCTGGTAATTCCGGTGGCAAAAGAACCATGACCCGTGACAATGATTCCTATCATACCATTCCCCTTTCTGCAAGCACTTCCGGAAATTCTGTATTCTCCGGTATGCTCATGACTTTTTTCTGTTGCTGTTTACTGCCGACACATAGTCCTCCGGATTCTTCGAGCTTGCCGTAAGGCATTCCTTCCGGTTGACCTTCCACTCCGGCAAAACAGAAATCCCCCCGTTCCTTATGGGATCGTCCGTTTCCCGCAAATGGCGGTCCAGCCGGGCTGCAAGTGCTTTCTCCACTGTTCCGAACTCCGGAAGCCCCGCTAAGTTTCTGCGCTCCCCCACATCGAATACAAGATCGTAGAGCGCTTCCTCGTATTTATGCTGCTCCTTTAGCCCCCTTTCGTTAAAGTAATCTTTCGTAAGCGACTCGTCTATATTAGACTGATTGATTCGCAGATACGATGCGTCATAATACCGGATATACTTGTACCGTTCTGTACGGATACAGCGGATGGGCTCATAGGAGGTGTGGAAATTCACCTCTGCAAAGATCTCATCCCGGATCTTCGCTTCCGGGTCGTCCAGCATGGGAACCGCCGACACGCCCTCCAGGTAACCGGGTTTTTCAATTTCCAGCAGATCGCAGAGCGTCGGAAATACATCCAGATGGGATACCAGCCCATCGATCACATGGCCGTTAGCCCGCTTTCCCGGAGCCCTTATAAGAAGCGCTACCCCGATGCCGCTGTCGTATAGTGTACATTTGCAGAACGGCTCCGCTAGGCCATGGTCCGTCGTAACCAGTATAACAGTCTCCTCCATAAGCCCCTTTTCCTTCAGGGCGTCAAGCACCCTGCCCACGCAGAGATCTGCTGATTTCGCACTCGTCATGTATCTGGCAAAATCCTTTCTCGTCTCCCTGCTGTCCGGTATGGGGCCAGGCGGCAGGACAAAGTCCTCGTTAATATCGCGATCAATGACATCCGGAAATCTCCTGTGTGTGGCGTACATTCCATAGGACAGGAAGAACGGCTTTTTCCCGTCGTAGTTCCCGATCCATTCCGCCGCACGGTCCGCGTTCTTCTTATCCCATTCCGTCAAATCCTCCTGCCTGTATCCATCATTCAGACAGCTGATCTCCTCCTGGTATCCAATGGTTTCAGCTCCCTGCTTTGTATCTAAGTACCAGCCTGCCTCATGCTGGATTCCGTCTAAAACAGTCCGGTAGCCGTTCCGATTTAAAAAACGGACCAGATGTTTCTCATAATCCATGGAAAATCCTCTCTGTGCAAGTCCCAGCATCCCGTTCTGATGCGGATACGTCCCGCTCAGCATCGCCGCCCGGCTGGGAGAACAGGTCGGTCCCGCACAGTAGCAGTTTCGAAATACCGCCGCCTGTTTCGCAAATGCATCCAGATTCGGTGTGGGGACCGCATAACCGTACGGGCCCAGCACTCTGCCCGAGTCATGGGTATGTATATACAAGATATTCAAAGACTGCGCCTCCTCTCTATTGTCTATTTTTACATATTTTCCAACACTCACAGGTAAAATATACAACCTTACGCCTCAAATGTCAATACATTTAATTTTATTTGTATTGTTATTATGTCGGTTATTTGTATTGAATCCAAGTATCATATATGTATACATTATATAAAAAAGCAAATTGCCTTTTCTTCGGTTATGTATTATAATGATTGCAGTACATTTTGGCAGGTGATAATATGGCAGAAAAAAGAATTGCCCAATACAGACAGATAGAAAATGATTTGCTGGAGCAGATTAATCTTGGATACTACAAAAAGGGAGACTTGATTCCCACGGAGCTGGAATTGTCGGCCACCTACCACGTTTCCAGAGTTACGGTGCGCAAGGCCACGGACAATCTGGTGGCCAAAGGCATTCTCCAGAGAGTGGCTGGTGTCGGAACCTTCGTGAGCCGGTCCGCCGTCACGCAGAACCCGCCGCCGATCCAGGGCTTTACGGACTTAATGAGAGAACAGGGGCTGGAGCCGACGACGAAGGTCGATGTATTTACATTACAGAAGTCCCCCGCCAATATCGCCTCCATATTGGGAATCGAAAAGGAAGACCCGATTTACTACATTCACCGCCAGCGCTATGGCGACGGGGAGCTGCTTCAGCTGGAGACCACCTATATGTCCGCCAGGCTGTATCCTGACATCTCCATTCAGATTTTGGAATCCTCCAAATACCAGTATTTTGAAAAGGTCAAGGGGATCAAGATCGCCTACAGCCACCACGCCGTGACTCCGATTCACCCCTCGAAGGAGGTGGCGGAGCTTTTTGGAATCGCGCAGAACACCCCCATCATCAAGGCGGCTAATGTGACACATCTGGAGAATGGGCAGATTATGGATTACACGGAGCTGATCCTGAACTCACCCAAGTATCAACTGACCTATATCAAACGTTAGGAGATAGAATGCAGAATTCCCTTACAGAGATTTCATCTGATTGTATTCAGACCGGCGTGCTGGAGCTGGTACAGAACGGGCGCTACCATTTTATCGACCGCTATGAAGACGGACTATCGGACCGGGAAAGGAAGGACCGTCTGACAGAAGCATTTCGTTCCGACGTGTTTCTCTGCTCTGCTAATGCGATTACAAAGAACGGGGAGATCTACCAGGTTGACGGATTAAGCAACCGGATCGCGCCGCTCGTATTCGGTCCCGACAGCGTTATTATCGTAGCCGGTATCAACAAAATAGCGGCGGATATCGAGGCCGCCGTCTATCGTGTCAAAACCGTCACCGTACCTGCCATTGTAAAAAGAAGAGGCCTGGATGCGCCCTGCGCCCGTTTGGGAAGCTGCATCGCGGCCGACCAGAAGAACATGGCTTCCGGATGCATGTGTGATGCAAGGCGCTGCTGCAATTATCTGGTGCTCGGACGCCAGAGAGTCAAAGGCCGTATCAAAGTCATTCTCGTTGGAGAAACTTTAGGATTTTAAAAAGAAGCGCTTTTCCGGTGCAACCATGACCGGAAAAGCGCTTCTTCTATTTTTTGTTACTCATTATTATTCGTTATTTTTCTTTTTTACCAGCTTTTAATTACCGCTCTTTCCATCTCTACAGCAAATTCTTTGGTCCGAACCCGATCGGCAGCAATTCCTTCAGCGTAAAGATTTCATACTCCTTCCTGCTGGAAGGCAGAATAATCTGAAATGTCTCCGGGTCGCAGAATTCCATCATCACCTGGCGGCAGACGCCGCAGGGAGCCGTCAATCCTTCCGGGACACCATCCTTCCCGCCGACGATACAGATCGCAGTAAACTCTCTCACCCCTTCGCTGACCGCCTTGAAGAACGCCGTCCGCTCCGCACAGTTGCTGGGGGTATACGCCGCGTTTTCAATGTTGCAGCCCTGATAGATTATTCCGTCAGCCGTGAGCAGCGCTGCTCCGACTTTAAATCCGGAATAAGGGGCGTAGGCCTTCGCCATGGCCGAAAATGCCTGGGATATCATCTCCTCAGCGGGAAGCTTTGCCCTAAGCGCAGCCATTTTCTCCGTACAATCCATAACGGCCTCCTTTCCTTTACCAAACAGTCTAGACTGTATTGCATAAATACCGCAGTAACAGAACTTAATATCCGCCGTCACTCTTCTCCTGCTTTACCAGCTTGATCATCCGGCTGGTTCCCAGGCGCTCCGCGCCCAGCTCCAGGAACTTTTCCGCATCTGAGAGCGACGAGATGCCGCCTGCGGCTTTGATCTTTACCTCTTTTCCCACATGAGCCTTGAAAAGAACCACATCGTCAAAGGTTGCTCCCGCTTTGGAAAATCCGGTGGATGTCTTGATAAAGTCCGCGCCGGAACGGGTTACGACCTCGCACATACGGATCTTCTCCTCATCGGTGAGAAGGCAGGTCTCGATGATGACCTTTAATATCTTATCTTTGCAGCATTCCTTTAACGTGCGGATCTCCTCCTCCACGCGGTCGTATCTGCCGTCCTTCACCCAGCCGATATTGATGACCATGTCAATCTCATCGGCCCCGTTTGCAATCGCATCCTTTGTCTCATACGCTTTTACCGCGGTCGTGGAATAACCGTTCGGAAAACCGATCACCGTGCAGACCGCCATGCGGTCCTTCATATATTCCTTCGCCTCCTTCACATAGGAAGGGGGAATGCAGACCGACGCGGTCCCAAATTCCATGGCCTCGTCACAGATCTTCCTGATTTCTTCCCAGGTTGCTGTCTGGGTCAGCAGCGTATGATCCACATACTTCAACGTTTCTTTTCCGTCCATAATTTCCTCCTGTGCCTCCTTACAGTTCCAGAGCGATCTCCATCATCTTACCGAATCCCAGCTGGCGTTCCTCGGCGCTTAATTTCTCCTCGCCGTAGATCAGATCCGAGATTGTCAGCATACAAAGCGCTTTCTTTCCCGCAGCCGCTGCGTTCATATACAGCGCGGCCGCTTCCATCTCCACGGCCAGCACGCCCATACTGCGCCACTTGTCATTTACGGTGGTGTCCGCGTTATAGAAAATGTCGGAAGAAAGAATATTGCCTACCACCACATGGGTCCCCTGTGCTTTCGCCGTATCCACCGCTTTCGCCAGCAGACCGTAGTCAGCAATAGGGGCAAATGTCCCGGGGAGGCCGTACTGATAAGCATAGTTGGAATCCGTGCAGGCTCCCATGCCGATTACCACGTCCATAAGCTTTACCCCGTCCTGTAAGGCTCCTGCGGAACCGATGCGGATAATCTGCTCCACGCCATAGAAATGGAACAGCTCATACGTGTAAATGCCCACAGACGGCATTCCCATTCCGCCTCCCATGACGGAAATCTCTCTTCCTTTATACGTTCCGGTATAACCGAACATGTTGCGCACCGATGTCACCAGCACCGGATTTTCCAGATACGTCTCCGCAATATATTTTGCACGCAGCGGGTCGCCCGGCATCAGTACTGTCTTCGCTATCTCTCCCTGTTTCGCCCCGTTGTGGGCTGTTGGTGTCATACTCATTTGCCTGTCTCCTTCTCAATTTTGCTGTTTTCTTCCTGAATCATCATCCGTATAGCCTCGACAGCTGTCCGGATAGCCGCATCCGTGTCATGGACAATCGGGTTCTCAAGCCCTTCCTTTGCCCTCTCCTGGTTAGCCATAACGAGAAATACCGATCCCGCTCTCACCTTCAGCGCACTGGCCACGATAAACAGCGCCGCCGATTCCATCTCGGAAGCCTTGCAGCCCAGACGCAGCCAGGCGTTCCACTTATTCATCAGCTCATACGATACCGGCTTCGTCTCCGGTGAATGCTGGCCATAGAAAGAATCCTTGCACTGGACGACGCCGACGTGATACGGTTTTTCCAGCTTCTTCGCCGCCGCTGCCAGGGCGTTCGTCACATCAAAATCGGGAACCGCCGGAAATTCAATAGGCGCATATTCGCGGCTGGTGCCCTCCATGCGGATAGCTCCGTTGGCAATCACAAGGTCTCCGCTCTTAACATTAATATCCATCCCGCCGCAGGTGCCGATACGGATAAAGGTATCCGCCCCTGACATCACCAGCTCTTCCATGGCGATCGAAGCCGACGGTCCGCCGATTCCAGTGGAGGTAACGCTGACAGGCGTTCCGTCAAGCGTTCCGGTATACGTCACATACTCCCGGTTGTCCGCGATCAGCTTCGGATCGTCAAAATATTTCGCAATAAGCGCGCACCGCTTCGGGTCTCCCGGCATGATGACGTACCGGCCCACATCGCCCCTTCCCACCTGGATATGATACTGTTTCCCTTCGTTTTCCGAATAATTTGTCATAAATGACCTCCCTTTCTCTCTGTGGAACTAGTTCCTCCCGGCGTAAATACGCCATGATGCACTAGATATCGTTCTCATCTATCTTATCCGCCATAGCCGCTTTAATTCTCTGGTACTGTTCTTCACTGATTAAGATTCCCCTTCCCTCCCGGGAAATGTATCCCTCTTCCTCCATCTGGCTTACGCACCGGTTTACCGTCTTCACACACAGCCCCGTGCTGTTGGACAAATCCTTTCTCGTCAAATGAATCCGGCAGACCCCCCGTCTGGCTGAATCCCGGTAGATCTGCATAAACAGAAGAAAAAGCCGGTCGATACCCTGAAGGAAGAGAAAGAGACGTTCCTTCCTCACCTGCTCCACGAGATAAACGCTCATGGCCTTCACCTGTTCCAGCACCGCGTGGATATCTGTCAGCATCCAACGGCTGAACTGATCCTTGGACACGCAGAGGAAGCGGCAGTCCGTCTCCGTCATTAAGGTCGTCTTATATAAATCATACCCCATAAGAAATTCCATGGCCCCGAACACCTCGATGGGATAAAATCGCGTGTAATCGTACGCCACCTCCTGAATGCGGTAGTCCGTCGCCTTCACAATTCCCTCTACCAGAATGTATACAGTGTCCACATGCGCGTTTTCATGGATGAACGTGGTTCCCTTCTTCAGACGCACGATCTGAAATGCTTCCAACAGCCACTTGGGCGCGTTTGCCAGATAATTATTCAGATACTCGCGTTCTTCGCTGCGCAGCTCGTTGATCAAAGATACAACATCATTCATGGTCTACCTCCTTCATCCATCCTCGCCGTCCTCTCCCTCTAGTTTGCATCATTTCACAAAAAAAGTCTACTGTTCCTCACAAATTTTTCTAATATTTTTCCCTTTATGACTTACCACCCCCAGCCTGCCGCCAGTCCAATCCGCCAGTCTGCTCCGCCTGGGACGGGAAGGGGACTTTTCCGTACCCTGGCCGGAAAAAGGCGGAAGACGGCGGGCAGAAGACGGCGATTTTTTCCGGAGTGTGGTGGGACTTAGGGCGGGCAGGCGTTCCCTTCAATTTTATCTGGCGCCCTTCTCGTACGGCTGGCCGCTGGCCTTCGGTGCTGAGGATTTTCCGACAAACAGAATCAGGATTGCAATGGTAATCATATAGGGCAGCATGGCCAGAATCTGTGACGGAACCGCGAAATCTCCGCCTCCCAGCGTAACCGTAAGCGCCTGAGCCGCACCGAACAGCAGGCACGCGCCGTATGCGCCGTGGGGCGTCCATTTTCCAAAGATTACGGCCGCCAGTGCGATAAATCCCTGACCGCTGATGGCGGTGGGCGTAAACTGTGGGATGATGGCAAGCGTCATGGAAGCGCCGCCAAAACCGGCGAAAATTCCCGATACCAGCACGCAGAGGTAACGGATCACGTAGACATTAATACCCATGGTGTCCGCAGCCGCCGGATGCTCGCCCACAGCCCTGATGTGAAGGCCCCACTTCGTCTTATACAGGAAGAACCAGAGGAACGCAGCCAGCAGGAGAGCGATGACCACCGTCACGTCTACATTTAAATTCTGGAGCGCGCCTTTTACATTCAGGCCGCCAAACAGCTTCGGAATCTTGTTGGGAACCGGCTGCGACATGGTCGCCCCGTCAAACAACAGGCGGCAGACGAACAGGGCGACGCCCGGTCCGATTAAGTTGATGGCAATACCGGATATCGTCTGGTCCGCCTTGCAGGTGATGGCCGCAAACGCATGAAGCAGCGCGATGAGTCCGCCGGCCAGCCCCGCAGCGAAGAATCCCGCCCAGGCGCTTCCGGAGTAGTAGCCCACCGTAGCTCCTGTCACCGCTCCGATGGTCATCATTCCCTCGATTCCAATATTGGTAACACCGGACCGCTCTGACACCACTCCGCCCAGGGCGGCGAAAACCAGAGGGGTAGAATACATAAGTGTAATGCCAATAAACAGCGTCAGACTGCTAAGCATATTATTTCCCTCCCTTCGAGACATTCCGCCCAGGTTTTCCCAGGGGGACTTTCCTTAAGCGTTCCACCAGCGGCGGAATGATATGGGTCAGCGCAACGAAGAACACGATGACTCCGATGACAATGTTGATGATCTCCGACGGTGCGCCTACCTCGTACTGCAGCGTCTGGCCGCCGTAGATCAGGCCGCCGAACAGAAGTCCCGCGAAAATACAGCCAATAGGAGAACTGGCCGCGATCAGACAGACCGCCAGCCCGTTAAACCCGGTATTTTCAAACGCCGCCAGCGTGGCAATTCCATGGGGCGAGTTGCCGGTTATGTAAAGCGCTGCCGCCAGCCCGCAGATGGCGCCGGAGATCAGCATGGAATGCAGGATATTCCGATTCACATAAATCCCCGAAAATTCAGCCGCAAACCGGTTGGAGCCAACGGCCCTCAGTTCGAAGCCCTTTGCAGTTTTATATAGAAGGAAGGAGATCAGGACTGCCAGGACAATGGCAATGATAAATCCCGCGTTTACATCCGTTTTCAGGATCGTACTGCGCAGAAATTCATTCTGGGCCAGAGCGGCCTTGCCTTCCTCCGTCGCCTTATAATTTCCCAGAATCATCGTATAACCGGACCGGTTGATTGCGTACGTTCCGATGGTATCCGGCTTATGAAACCGGTTCAGACCGCAGACGTAATTGGAGAAATAGAGTGCGATCCAGTTGAGCATGATGCTGGTGAGAACCTCGTGGATACCGAATTTAGCCTTTAAGAATCCGGCGATGCCTCCGTATACCGCTCCCGCTGCCACACCGGCTGACAGAACCAGTGGAATCTGGATCACCGGCGGGAAATCAAAGAGAATACCGACCACGGTAGCCGCCACGGAACCCATGATAAACTGTCCCTCAGCGCCGATATTAAAGAGTCCGGTCTTAAATGCAAATGCCACGCCGAGTCCTGTCAGAATCAGCGGAGTACTCTTAATAATGACGTTGGATACGTGCTTAGGGCTGGAAAATACACCGTTAAACAGGACGCCCAGTGAGTGGACCGGAGGATATCCGGCCGCCGCAAGGATAATCCCGGCAACCACAAAGCCGAAGAAGATGGCGATCAGAGTCATCGTGAGCGGCTTCTTCAAAATATTTACAGTTCTATCCATGATTCTTTCCTCCTGCCATCAACAGGCCAATCGTATTTTCGTCCACGGTTCCCTGCGGAAACGTATCCTGGATCTTTCCATCGTAGATCACCGCGATCGTATCGGATACATTCATCACTTCATCCAGTTCGAAGGAGATGAGGAGCACCGCTTTTCCCTTGTCCCTCTCACGGATCAGCGTCTTATGTACCGTCTCAATGGCGCCCACGTCCAGTCCGCGGGTGGGCTGAACCGCAATCAGCACATCCGGATTCATGGCGATTTCCCGGCCGATGATGACCTTCTGCTGATTTCCTCCGGAAAGGCCGCCTGCCCGCCTGGAACCGCAGTCCTCCGGGCGGACATCAAACTCCTCGATCAGCTTTTTTGTAAACTGTTCCATCTCTTTTTTATTTAAGATCCCTTTTCTGGAAAATGGTTCCTGGCGGTACCGCTCCAGCACTGCATTTTCATTGACAGAGAAATCCAGAACGAGACCGCGTTTCTGCCTGTCCTCCGGAATCGTGCTGACGCCGCTGTCGATGACCGTGCGCGGGTCCGTGTTGGTAATGGGTTTGCCGCAGACTGTGATGGTCCCCTTTTCTGCCGGAATCAGGCATCCAATCGCCTCCACCAGTTCTTTCTGACCATTGCCGTCGATCCCGGCGATTCCCAAGATCTCACCTTTCCGAACCTTTAAGCTCAGCCCCTTCACCGCGTCCAGCTTCCGCTCGTTTTTCACGACCAGATCCTTGATCTCCAGAACGGTTTCTCCCGGTTTTGCCGGTGTCTTGTCCACCACCAGCTTCACCTCATGGCCCACCATGAGCGTGGCCAGTTCCTGCTCTGAAACCTCTTTTACCGAAATCGTATCGATGTACTCTCCGCGGCGGATGATGGTGCAGGTGTCGGAGGAGGCCTTGATTTCCTTCAGCTTATGGGTGATGATAATGATGGCTTTTCCGTCATTTACCAGATTGTGCATGATGGAGAGAAGATCCCGGGTCTCCTGGGGAGTCAAAACTGCGGTGGGCTCATCCAGAATCAGCAGCTCTGCCCCGCGGTACAGGGCCTTTAATATCTCCACGCGCTGCTGCATTCCCACGGATATATCGTTTACTTTCGCATCCGGATCGACTTCCAGCCCGTATTTCTCCACGATTTCCAGAATCTGTTTTCTGGCCCTCTTCATGTCCACAACTCCCGCGTGGGAGGTCGTCTCATTGCCCAAAATGATATTCTGTGTTACCGTAAAATCCTCCACCAGCATGAAATGCTGATGAACCATGCCGATCCCGTTAGCAATCGCTACGTTGGGATTCTTGATATCTGTCTTTTTGCCGCCTACGTATATCTCGCCTTCATCGGCCTGATACAGACCGTACAACACATTCATCAGTGTACTTTTTCCCGCCCCATTTTCACCCAGAAGGGAATGGATGCTGCCCTTCTTTACGTCCAGATTCATGTCCTTTAAAGCGTAAAACGCCCCAAACCGCTTTGTGATCCCGTGCATCTGAACCGCATAGTCGCTGCTCACCGTGGCCATCTCGATTTCTCCTTTCATTGTTTACACCGCAGGTTAAATTCTGTTTCTTAACTCTGCGGTGTAAATTCATTTATCCTATTCTTCTATCAAAGATTCCGCATACTGCCGCGGAATCTTTGCCCCGCGGGCAGTCGCCAAAGTCAAGCGAGCTTAACCTTGGCTCGTTGCCTTCGCGAGGATAAACGCTTCGTACTCCTCTTTTGTGGTCGGCGGTACCAGTTCCCCGTTTCGGATCGAATCCGCTACCTTCAGCGTATCCTCATAGACACCGTCTGCCATATTACCATGCTCCTCCGGTATTCCCACACACTCTTCCTTTAATCCGAAGGTAAGCGTCTGGCCGCCGATTGTTCCTCCGTCCATGGCCTCGATGGAAACTTCCTTGACGGCTTTTCCTACCAGCTTGAGCGCTGAGGTCAGAACGTGCTCCGGCGCTAAGTAAGCCTGGTCTCTGTCCACGCCGATCACCCATTTGTCCGCTTCCTTGGCCGCTTCGATGACGCCTGTTCCGCTTCCGCCTGCCGCGTGATAGATCACGTCACATCCGTCGGAATACATCTTCGTGGCGATGGCTTTTCCCTTTGCCGCATCGCTGAAGCTCTCCGCATACTGTACGGAAATGTCAATGTCCTTGCCCAGCTCCTTTGCTGCATACTTGACGCCGGCCTCATACCCGTACTGGAACTGATCGATCAGACCTGAGGAAATGCCTCCGACAAAGCCTACCTTATTAGTCTCTGTCATACGTCCGGCCACATATCCAACCATGAAGGACGGCTCCTGCGCCCGGAACATCACGCCCGTCACATTGTCCGGCGTATCGTCGTAAGCATTGTCGATGATTGCATACTGGATATCCGGGTTGCTGTCCGCGGCCTCTAAAACTGCGTCCGCACAGGCATAGCCTACGCCCCATAAGAGATTGGCGCCGCTGTCTCCCAGACGTTCCAGATTCGTAACGAAATCGGAAGCCTGCTTCGACTCGATGTAGTTGACCTCCACGCCCTTTTCGTTCTTTAACTCCGTCAGCCCTTCCCATGCGGACTGGTTAAACGACTGGTCATTGATTCCGCCCGTATCGGTGATCATCGCAATCGAGAAGCTGCTCTTTCCCTCTGATGTACCGCCTTCCGTGTTCGCGCTCTCTGCCTTTGCACTTTCTCCCTTTGTGCTCTCCGTCTTTGTGCCTCCGCATGCTGTAAGAGACAGTGCCATTGCCGCCGTTAAACCGAATACAATTCCTCTTCTGAGCTTCATAAATCTGATCCTCCGTTTTGTTTTTTTGTTTTTACGTTTTATGCTTTTTTATTTATTGTTTTACTCTTCTTTATTCTCTCTCATTTCCTATACCACCTGGATATCCTGAAACCCGTATCTGACAGCCAAACGCTTAAGCTCTTCCATGCGTTCCCGGGATGGACTTTTCGCATCCTTAAGACTTCCGGTCACTCCATATTGGCGGAAGGTGATCAGCTTCAGCCGGAACTCCTTTAAATAGGGAGCTGCTTCCCGGGATACACCTGCGATGACCGCCTCCATATCCACTTCAGGAACCCGTTCCTGCCGTTTTCCCCCCTCGTGCTCCGAATCCAGGCAGACCAGCCGCACTTCGAATAATTTTCTGTGTTCCGCCAGATATTTAAGATTCTTCTTTACTATAGAGACATCTCCGCCTGTCAGCCGTCCAAAGACGTCGTGATCCCAGGCCTTTACATCTAACATCACCTGATCCGTCACCTGCATCAGCCGTGGATATTGGGACAAATCCACACAGCCGTTGCTGTCCAGGAAACAGGTAAGCCCCGCTTTCCCTGCCCGCCGAAACAGCTCTGTGAGGAACTCCGGATACAGGGTACATTCGCCTCCGGAAACGGTGATTCCCTGGATAAACGGCATGTTTTTTTCAATTTCCTTCCACACGTCTTCTGCGCTCATCCGGCGTACCTTGGGAGACGCGTGGCTGGGACAGACGCGAATGCAGGTATCGCACTGCACGCAAAGGCTCTCATCCCAGATTACGCGGTCATGCTCATTTTCCTTCGGCGTTTCTCCGCCATTTTCCTGAATCGACAGCGCTCCCGCCGGACACTGGCTGACACAGAGGCCGCAGCCGCTGCACAACTGCTGTGTCTCAGGGTTGTGGCAATAGGCGCAGGCGATATTGCAGCCCTGGACGAATACGGAGGTGCGGCAGCCCGGGCCATCCACAACACTCAACGGAATAATCTTATTAATCACGGCCTCGGGAGGGACCATGCTCATAGCGCCCTCACCTTCCTGTTTTCCAGATGTGCGTTCCGGTAGTTATCTCCTCCGAGATGCACCGTATTCTGAAGCACCGCCTCGCCCTCGTAATACTTTTCCATCTCGCTCCGTTTCACCAGATAGCCGGTAATCCGGACTAAATCGCTGTCCGACGCATAAAAGCTTATGTATTTATCACCCAGGGAAAATGCCCCCTTTACGATATCCAGCATGGCCGCCGGATTATTTCTGCCGGTTGGGTCAAAGGAAAAGATATCCGCGCATCCGGTCGGGAAAAAGCGATGGAAACGCGCGCTGTGGCGAAGGTGGTCATACATGCGTTCCGGTTCCATTCCAACCGGAATCCTCACTCCGGACGTAATTCCGTGGTCTGAGTCGATGCCGACCTGCGCGTGGAGTGCAAAATGGTCATGAAATACCTCCGAGTAAAGCGCCTTCGACGTCTCCGCATATTCCGCGATAACCTGCATGATCTGGTCTGCCAGCTGGTCCGCTTCCTGATCGCTTCCGTAGATCTTGTCCGGGTCATCCATCAGCAGATTGGTGCATTCCGCCAGCCCCACGACTCCGAACATGGCAAGGAACTTATCCCTGGAAATAAAACCCTCTCTGGAAAGGAACGAGGTCTCGAAGAAATTCGATTCTTCCACGAGGAACCGGATTCTCTCGTTCATATAGTCCCCCATGCGCTGCAGACAGTCCGGAAGGGTCTCCGTCAAAAACTGTTCCCTGCTCTCTGCCTCGGGAACCAGCTTCGGAAGGACGATTCTCGTCAGTGTGTAGGAACCGCCTCCAATGGGCAGAATGTTGTAACAGCTGGAAATGCCGTAGTCCCCATACGTATCCTTGTGCATCCGGTGGTTGCAGATGGCCGGATTTGCGCAGTAAAGGGAGGTATAGAGCGCCAGTTCTCCATAGGCGTCCGGCGTAATATCCGGATCATATTTCAGTGTCAGGTTCGGCACCGCATTTTGAAGCTCTTTTTCCAGCTTCAGGATGATCCGTCCGGTTCTCGTCTCCTCCGGGCCCAGATTTGCATGGCAGAACCCGTCGGTAATGGTCCGGTCCAGATAAATCAGGAACAATCTCAGCTTTTTCTCCGCTTCCTCATCGCTCACACCTTCGAGAAACGGTTCGATCAGGCGGTCGATGTTGCCAAGATAAACGGGATAACTGGTGATGGAGGGCACATGGCGGTACAAAATCTCCAGGAACTGAATCACCTCGTCAAGATCCTTCGGCGGGTCAAGCTGCAGAAATTCACACCCTTTTTTTACCGCCGCTTCGTAATCCGGCATGATATATCTCGGCCGGTACGGCGCATGGCCTTCGTCCAGGTCACAGATGGCTCCGGTCTCCATATAGTGACGGGTCTTCTCCGGTATCTCCAGTACCTCCAGACTGTTCTCCGCCGCATGGGCCAGGGCCACCACCTTCTGTTCATACGTCAGTCCCTTCGATGTCACAATGTCTAAAACCTTATTCATGCATTCCACCTCTTTCTTTTTCAATGGAGCTTATGTCTCTTTTCATTTTGGAATAATCACATTGTAGCAATGGTTTTTTCATTTTAAAAGGACTTATGTCCCTTTACAAGGAAATATTATCCACTTTGTGAAAATATCACATTTTTACGAGCCATTTTTTAGGCAAAAAGTAGATACAAAAAGGACACAAGTCCTCTTTTTAACGACTGTGATCGGGAAAATAGTGATTTAGGAGAATGTTCATTACACATTTAAGCAATAAAGAACGACAGTGTTTCCAGAATAAAAAATAAGATATGAAAAAAACAAAACACCAACTTAAACAACTCATTAAATATACATATTGTGCAAAAAGCAGCTTCCTGCCGCAGAGGCTCGCAGAGAATGCTTCAGACTTAGCAGAAAAAGCAATAGCGCCCTAAACCAGAATGGTTCGGGGCGTCCTTCAGAACAAATCACTGTGAGTACCGGTTCTAATTAACCAGCATGGTAATTACATCGGCCAGAAGCTTCGGGTTACAGCCTCTTATAACTGCCAGCTTATAATCCTTTTTAAATTGCCCCTGATACTCGACTTTAAGCATTGAGATCCTCCATCAAAGCTTCCACACTGTCAAAGGGACCATGTATATCTTTTCCATTAGCGGCATCATCCATAGCAGCTGAAGTAACCGCATTTGGCTTCTCAACTTTTAACTCAAATGGAATTCCGCCAACGTTAATACTTTGATGAAGAAACATATTTATTGCATCTGTAATCGTTATTCCAAACTTTGAAAACAAATGCTCGGCCTGCTCTTTAATATCAGGGTCAATCCGAATATTTATGTTTGATGTCTTTGCCATTGTTATCATCTCCTTTAAAAAGATTAAAGCACAACGTGTTAACAACGTCAATACATTCAAATGCGATATATACTACAATTCTGATTAGATTTGCGATAAAAAATCACTGAATATTTTATAATGCAGCTTCTCGTCCAGAGACAGACGCGCAAGCATTTTGGATACCTGAGGGTCCTTGATCTTTTGAGACTGATCGGCATATGCCTGGGCGGCGAACTTCTCGGACTCGGCGTCTGTCGCCAGCACGGTACGGATATCGCAGCTGTAATCTACCATATTTCCGCGCCAGTATGAACACGGCTCCGACGAACGGCATTCCGGCTGGCCGCCAAGAAGAGTAATGAGCTGTCCGATAATGGTAAAATGGTGCTGTTCAACTACAGCGATACGCTGGATCACGCGGCGTATGTTTTTATGTAAGACGCGGGAATCCGACTTGCCGGACTCGTTATTATAATTGCTGCCGGCAGTCCAGGACTGATACAGATATTGGTGTACCGTGGTCATTTCGCTGACCGCTGCAGCCAGGTCCGGCATGAGAATCTGCGCGTACTGAAGATTTTTTTCGGTGACGGCGACCGGAGGATACCAGTTTGAATGGATAACCGGTATGGAGTCCGGATTCGCATGGATACTATATGGAGTATTATTCATAAAATAGCTTCCTCAAAAGATCTGATTAAGTAGTTAAGTAATCTTTATGAGAAAAAGCCCTGATATAGAACCTTGTACCGCACTGCACCATTAATTGTAAATAAAATGCAGTACCGGCAGAGCCTCACTCCATTATATAAATTATGACCTATCCCCACCGCTGCACACACTGTTTTTATCTATTTTTTATAACCAATATTTTTATACTGGTAAAACGCACAATTTTTCATTTTGATTTTCCCAAAGTTTGTGAACACTTTTTTGTGGGAATGAGTTATATTAATAATCGTAAACCCCCCCAATACATTATATAGTTTTTGCTAC
>OIZR01000055.1_pt1 | contig 95619 bp, 86 predicted proteins | sample 1588591 | NCBI WGS metagenome assembly OIZR01 (sample SAMN03283249) | human gut metagenome | biome: human-associated habitat; material: feces | host: Homo sapiens | place: USA | collected 2013 | reverse complement strand
TATCTGCAGAAATACCGGTTGAAATATTCCTATTAGTATATTAAGATTGCCATAGAGAAAGGCAGGAGTTACACACGTGAGCGAATTGAAACTTTCCGAAGAGTATTTAAACAGAATGAGAGACTTACTGGGGGAAGAGGAATTTTCCGCCTATTTAAAAAGCTTCGACGAGGAACGGCTGTATGGACTGCGGGTCAATACGGCAAAGGTTACGCCGGAAGCATTTCCGGAACTGGTTTCCTGGGATTTAAAGCCGGTGCCCTGGATTCCAAACGGATTTTATTACGAGGGAACGGAACGTCCGGCCAAGGATCCCTATTATTACGCCGGACTCTATTACCTGCAGGAGCCCAGCGCCATGACTCCGGCCATGCTTCTTCCGGTGGAGCCTGGAGACCGGGTCCTGGATTTATGCGGGGCGCCCGGAGGGAAGAGCACGGAGCTGGGTGTTAAGCTGGCTGGAAAAGGCGTCCTTATCTCCAACGACATCAGCAATTCGAGGGCGAAAGCGCTGCTTAAAAACCTGGAACTCTGGGGGATTTCCAACATCTGTGTCACCAGCGAGACTCCCGATAAGCTGGCCGATGTATTCGGCCCGTGGTTCGATAAGATTCTGATCGACGCGCCGTGCTCCGGGGAAGGGATGTTCCGCAAGGACGATGATATGGTGAAAAGCTATGAGGAGCGCGGACCGGAGTACTACAGTGAAATCCAGAAGGAAATCACGGACCAGGCGGTCCGCATGCTGGCTCCAGGCGGCCTGCTGCTTTACTCTACCTGCACCTTTTCACGCTGCGAGGATGAGGAGATTATCTGCCATATTCTGGAGAACCACCAGGAGATGGAACTGATCAGTCTCCCTCTGTTTGAAGGCGCATCGGGGGGAATCGGCCTCGATGGATGTATCCGTCTGTTTCCTCATAAGATAAAGGGCGAGGGGCATTTCATATCCCTGCTGCGGAAAAATGGCGGTGGAGCGGAGAGGACGGCTGCTGGCAGCCGGGAACGTTCCAGGACGGAGCCGCAGGGGAAAAAGTCTCCAGCCCTTCCAAAGGAGCTTACGGATTTTCTCGCCCTCATGAACCGGGAATTCGATGGTTCCAGAATCATGATTAAAAATGATTCTGTCTACTATCTGCCGGAAAACTTTATTCCGGCAAAGGAACTCCGTTATCTGAGAACGGGGCTTCTCCTGGGCGAACTGAAGAACAAACGCTTTGAGCCTGGACAGGCTCTTGCCATGACCCTTCATGCAGAAGAATTTAAGCAGACCATCTCCTGGAAAAAGGAGGATGACCGCGTCATCCGGTATTTAAAGGGAGAAACGATCTCCCTGACGCCGGAGGAAGGGCCTGTCAAGGGCTGGTGCCTCGTCTGCGTGGACGGCTATCCCCTGGGGTTTGCCAAGGGAACGGGGATGGCGCTCAAGAACAAATACTATCCGGGATGGCGGTGGCAGTGATGAAGGATACCATTAGGCTGGACAAATATTTAACGGAGATGGGCGAGGGAACGAGAAGCCAGATCAAAGAGATGGCCCGAAAGGGACGCATCGCTGTAAACGGTGTAACGGAGAAGAAGAGTGAGCGTAAGATTTCTCCCTCCTCCGACACGGTTGCCGTAGATGGACGGAACGTGTCCTATGTGGAATATGAATACTATATGCTCCATAAACCGCAGGGCGTCGTCTCTGCGACGGAAGACAGGCTGCATGAGACGGTGGTGGAGCTGATCACCGACAGGAAACGGGATGATTTATTTCCTGTGGGCCGCCTCGATATCGACACAGAGGGGCTGCTCCTCTTGACCAATGACGGAGATTTAACCCACCGCCTGCTCTCGCCGAAAAAGCACGTGGACAAGGTCTACTACGCCAAAATAGAGGGAATGCTTCCAGAAGACGCGAAAGACCGTATGGCGGAGGGACTGGTTCTCTCAGACGGAACGGAAACGCTTCCTGCTGATTTGGAAGTCGTTCATCGAGGTGACTCCGGTGAGTTGTCTGAGATCCGCCTTACGATTCATGAAGGAAAATTCCATCAGGTAAAACGGATGTTTGAAACACTGGGGTGTCATGTGGTATACTTAAAGAGACTATCCATGGGGACGCTTACGCTCGACGAGACACTAAAGCCGGGGGAGTACCGGCCGCTGACCCGTGAGGAACTGGAATTACTAAATAAGACAGATCAGGAGCAGGAATGATGATAGAAGAAACGAAAGCGGTCATATTCGACCTGGATGGAACGCTGGTGGACTCCATGTGGATGTGGAAGGACATCGACATCGAGTTCCTTAAAAATTACGGACATGACTGTCCCCCGGAGCTTCAGAAGGAGATCGAGGGGATGAGTTTTTCCGAGACTGCCGTCTACTTTAAAGACCGGTTCGGACTGAGAGAATCCATCGAAGACATCAAGGCCATCTGGCGGGATATGTCCATCGAAAAATACCGCTGCCACGTGCCGTTAAAAGCCGGCGCCCGTGAGTTTCTGGAGCATTTAAGGGCCAGGGGCATCGCGGCCGGTATTGCCACCAGCAATGGAAGAGAGATGGTGGATGCGGTGATCGATTCCCTGAAGATCGGAGAGTATTTTAACGTTATCGCCACAGCCTGCGAGGTGGCTGCCGGCAAACCGGCGCCTGATATCTATCTGAATGTCGCGGACCGCCTGGGCGTCATTCCGGAGGATTGTCTCGTCTTCGAGGATGTCCCTGCCGGAATTCTGGCCGGAAAACGGGCCGGCATGACGGTATGTGCCGTGGCTGATGAATTCTCCAGACATATGGAAGCGGAGAAGAAGAGTCTGGCCGACTATTTTATCCGTGATTATTACGATATTATAAACAGAAATGGAGCTGCTCTATGATACACGATTATCTGCCAATGAACCGCGCGGAAATGAACATCCGCGGCTGGAACCAATGTGACTTTGTCTATGTGAGCGGCGACGCCTATGTGGACCATCCATCCTTCGGACATGCCATCATTACCCGGCTTCTGGAGGCCCACGGATACAGGGTGGGAATCATCGCCCAGCCGGACTGGAAAGATCCGGAGAGCATCCGGGTGCTGGGAGAGCCCCGGCTGGGTTTCTTTGTATCCGGCGGAAACATGGACTCCATGGTAAACCACTATTCCGTTTCCAAAAAGAGAAGACAGCAGGATTCCTATACCCCGGGCGGCGTTATGGGAAAACGCCCGGATTACGCGACGATTGTCTACTGCAATCTGATCCGCAGCGTATATAAACGGATTCCCATTGTTATCGGCGGCATTGAAGCCAGCTTACGGCGCCTGGCCCACTACGATTACTGGTCGGACCGCTTAAAGCATTCGATTCTGATCGACTCCCAAGCGGATTTGATCTCCTATGGAATGGGAGAGCGGTCTGTCGTCGAGATTGCCGATGCGTTAAACAGCGGGATCGATGTCAGGGACATTACTTTTATTGATGGAACGGTATACAAAACCAGCAGTTTAGACAGCGTCTACGATGCGCTGACTCTGCCCTCCTACAGCGCCATGAAGGCGGATAAACTGGAATACGCCAGAAGTTATTATATCCAGTACAGCAACACGGACCCCTTTATCGGAAAACGTCTTGTAGAGCCGTACCAGGACAATTTATACGTTGTTCAGAATCCCCCTTCCAAACCATTGACGACAGAGGAGATGGATGCCGTTTACGATCTTCCGTATATGAGAAACTACCATCCCTCCTACGAGGAGGCAGGCGGAGTTCCCGCCATACGGGAGATTAAATTCAGCCTGATCAGCAACCGCGGCTGTTTCGGAGCCTGCAGCTTCTGTGCGCTGACCTTTCATCAGGGCCGGATCATTCAGGTGAGAAGCCATGAATCGCTGGTGGCAGAGGCGAAGCTTCTGACGGAGGAACCCGACTTTAAAGGATATATTCACGATGTAGGCGGGCCTACGGCCGATTTCCGCTCGCCTGCCTGCGAGAAGCAGCTGACCAAGGGCGCCTGTCCCGGCCGCCAGTGTCTGTTCCCGGAACCGTGCAGGAATTTAAAGGCGGATCATTCCGACTATATCGAACTGCTCCGGAAGCTCCGTTCTCTGCCAAAGGTGAAAAAGGTCTTCATCCGTTCCGGCATCCGGTTTGACTACGTACTGACAGACCCCAGCCGGAAGTTCTTAAAGGAGCTGTGCCAGTATCATGTCAGCGGCCAGTTAAAGGTGGCTCCGGAGCATGTGGCGGACAAGGTGTTAAGCCGTATGGGCAAACCGCAGAATAAGGTATACCGCCAGTTTGTCAAGGAATATAAGGATATGAACGCGCAGCTGGGCATGAAACAGTATCTCGTCCCGTATCTGATGTCCTCCCATCCAGGCTCCGGCCTGCCTGAGGCCATCGAGCTGGCCGAATATTTAAGGGACTTAGGTTACATGCCGGAACAGGTGCAGGATTTTTATCCAACTCCCTCTACCATATCCACCTGTATGTATTATACCGGATACGACCCGCGTACCATGGAAAAGGTCTATGTTCCTACGAATCCCCATGAAAAGGCCATGCAGAGAGCGCTCATCCAGTACCGCAATCCAAAGAATTACGATCTGGTGGAGGAGGCGTTAAAGAAGGCAGGCCGAACCGACCTAATCGGATATGACAAGAAATGCCTGATCCGTCCCAGATACTCGGGCGGCGGCGCATACGGCGGAGGCACAAAACCGGGAAGCGGGCAGGCAGCAGGAAGTAAAGGTCCGGGAAAACAGCGGGATGACAAGCGGACAGGAAAGAAAAAGACCATTAGAAACGTTCATAAAAAGGTTAAAAAATAAAAAGAAAAGAAGGGATTTTTATGAAGATTGCAGTTGTAACAGGAGCCTCCTCCGGAATGGGAAGAGAATTTGTCAGGCAGCTGGCGGACCGTTTTAACGGAATCGATGAAATCTGGGTTATCGCCAGACGCGAAGACCGGCTGAAGGAGCTGGTATCCACGGTTCCAGTGCGTTTGCGCATCTTCGCCGTGGATTTAACAGACCATAAGGAGCTGATGGATTTTCAGTGCACGCTGGAGGAAGAGCACCCCGATGTCAAATGGCTGATCAACTCGGCGGGCTTCGGAAAGATTGGACCGGTAGGCTCTTTAAATCTTGCCGATGAAGCCGGTATGGTGGATTTAAACTGCAAAGCGCTCTGCGTGGTCACACATATGGTGCTTCCCTACCTCTCCGGGAACAGCCGCATCATTCAGCTGGCTTCCTCGGCAGCATTTCTTCCGCAGCCGGATTTTGCCATCTACGCGGCCACGAAGTCCTTCGTACTCAGCTACAGCCGGGCGCTTAACGAGGAGTTAAAACCGCGCGGCATCTATGTGACCGCAGTATGCCCCGGACCAGTCAAGACGGAATTCTTCGATATTGCGGAGACCACGGGCGAGATTCCGGTCTACAAGCGGATCGTTATGGCGGATCCGAAGCGCGTAGTAAAGAAAGCGATCCGCGACAATATGATGGGACGGACCGTGTCGGTCTACGGCATTACCATGAAGGCATTTCATCTGCTCTGCAAGGTTCTGCCTCACGGCATGATCTTAAGAATCATGAAGGCGCTATAACAAACGGGGATTGAATCAACACTATACCGATAAAAAAGGAATGACAACTGTGAAAAAATACAACAAGGGGCAGTACGGATACCGGAATCATCATAAGAAAGTGGAGACAGGCAAAGTCGCCTTTGGAGCAGCCATGATTATCGCCCAGCTGACCGCAAGATATTTTGTGGACAACACGGCCTGGAAGAATATTCTGACGGTCATGGCCATCCTTTCCGTTCTTCCCACGGCCAACGTGGCCTCACCGCTTCTCGCGGCCTGGCGTTATAAGACGCCCTCCGAGGACTTCCACCGGAGAGCGGCGGGGTATGAGGGACGTTTTTCCATTCTGTACGACTTAATCATTACCACCAGAGACGCTATTATCCCGGCGGATGCAGCCATTGTCCATCCCAGCGGCGTATTCCTATACTGTACCTCGCCGAAGCTGGACACTGCAAAAGCGGAGAAATTCTTAAAAGAGATGTTTGCGGGACACAAGCTGGATCCTGGCGTGAAGATCATTCTCGATGAAAAGGCATTTTTCCACCGGATGGAGAGCCTGAAGCCGGCGGAAGAATACGAGGATGACGGCAGTGTGGACTACACGCTCCAGCTGCTTAAAAATCTATCCATGTAAGGGGAATTGAAAGATGCGTTCTCTCATTGTTTCTGAAAATGAATCGGGTCAGCGGCTCGACAAGCTGCTGGCCAAATACTTAAATCTGGCCGGTAAGGGATTTCTCTATAAGATGATGCGCAAGAAGAACATCACGCTGAATGGGAAAAAATGCGATGGCTCGGAGAAGCTCATCCAGGGAGACGAGGTCAAGCTGTTCTTCTCCGAGGAGACCATTGAGAAGTTTTCCTCTCATACGCTCCAGGAGGTCAAAAAGGTGAATCTGCATATCATCTATGAGGATGACCATATTCTTCTCGTCAACAAGCCTTCGGGAATGCTTTCCCAGAAAGCGAAGGACACCGATGAATCCCTGGTGGAATACATCATCGATTACCTTATATCCAGCGGACAGTTATCCACAGAACAGCTCCAGAGCTTCCGCCCCTCCGTTTGCAACCGCCTGGACAGAAACACCAGCGGCCTCGTCGTCGCCGGCAAGTCTCTGCCGGGCCTTCAGATTATGTCCGCGGTCTTCAAAGACAGAAGCCTGCATAAATACTACCGGTGCGTGGTAAAGGGCCGTGTGACGGAAAAACAGGTCATTACCGGATTTCTTAAAAAGGACGAGACCACGAACCAGGTGACCGTCACCACAACGGAAACGGCGGGAAGCGTTCCCATTATGACGGAATATGAACCGCTCGGCTGGGCGGAGGACTGCACTCTGTTAAGTGTCAAGCTGATTACAGGGCGGACCCATCAGATCCGGGCGCATCTGGCCTCTATCGGCCATCCCATTCTTGGGGACTACAAATACGGTGACAGCTCGGTCAATGAAGAGGCGAAAAAGCGCTGGAATATCCGTTCCCAGATGCTTCATTCCTGTACGGTGACATTTCCGGAACTGCCGGAACCGCTGACCGGTCTTTCCGGCAAAACCTTTTCAGCGCCGCTCCCGCAGACCTTCCGGAAAATCTGCCGGGATTGGAGTTAGGCTATGGGAACATGGAACACGAGGGGCTTAAGAGGCTCCACACTGGAAGATATCATCAACCGCAGCAACGACAGCTACCGTGAGAAGAAACTGGCCCTGATCCAGAAGGTGCCGACCCCGATCACCCCCATCTCCATCGATAAGGAGAGCCGACACATCACGCTGGCTTATTTCGATCAGAAGAGTACGGTAGACTACATCGGGGCCGTACAGGGAATTCCCGTCTGTTTTGACGCCAAGGAGTGCGCCGTGGAGACGTTTCCCCTGCACAATATCCACCCGCATCAGATTGCCTTTATGCGTGAATTCGAGGAGCAGGGAGGCATTTCCTTCATCATCCTGTTCTATACGGTGAAAAATGAGATATATTATCTTCCGTTCGACGAAATCCTTCGTTTCTGGACTCGAATGGAGGAGGGCGGGCGCAAAAGCTTCACCTATGAGGAAGTGGATAAGTCATGGCAGATACGCAGCTGCCGGGATATCTTTGTCCACTATCTGGAGATGATTCAGAAAGATTTGGACAGAAGAGATTGACAAGAGGAGCAGTGTCCCTTATAATAAACTACACGTTATCATGGTAGCACTTTACCATGTGAAAGCAATGAACAGCAACATTCGGAGGAAGCTATGGCAAACAAATTATTACATACGCCGGATGGCGTCCGGGACATTTACGGAGTGGAATGCACCCGGAAGGCAGCGATCCAGAACAGGATCCTGGAGGTTTTTCATCTGTACGGATATCAGGATATCGAAACGCCGACCTTTGAATTCTTTGATATTTTTAACGAATCCCGTGGAAGCGTAAAAGCCAGGGAAATGTTTAAGTTTTTCGACAGGGATAACCATACCCTGGTGCTCCGGCCCGACGAGACGCCGGCCATCGCCAGATGTGTGACCAAGTATTTTACAGAGGAGGATATGCCTCTTCGCCTCTGCTATCTGGAACGCACCTTTATCAACAACACCAGCTACCAGGGACGGCTCAAGGAAGCGGCGCAGACCGGTGTGGAGCTGATTGGAGACGACTCCTCCGACGCAGACGCCGAGATTCTCGCCATGGTTATCCGGGCTCTGAAGGCGGCGGGGCTCACAGAATTCCAGGTGGAACTGGGCGAAGTCGATTTTTTCCGTGGCCTTCTGGAGGAAGCGGGCATGGATGAAGAGATGGAAGAGAGACTCCGTGAACTGATTGAGAACAAGAACTATTTCGGCGTGGAGGAGCTGGTGATGGAACAGCCCATTCCCCAGGAGCTAAAGGAGGCGTTCTTAAAGCTTCCTGAGTTGTTCGGTTCTTTAGAGGAGATCCAGGCCGCCAGGGAATTTACCAGGAATCCGCGGGCCCTGCGGGCAATTGACCGGTTAGAGGAGGTCAACCGGATTCTGGAATACTATGACTTATCGGAATACGTTTCCTATGATCTCGGAATGCTGAGCCAGTATCAGTATTACACCGGAATCATTTTCAAGGCTTATACCTACGGAACCGGCGACTATATCGTAAACGGCGGACGGTATGACAAGCTTCTCGTCCAGTTCGGCAAGGACGCGCCGGCTGTAGGCTTCGGAATCTCAGTGGACGACTTAATGCTGGCTTTATCGAGGCAGAAGATCGATACACCGGTCCGGGTAGTGGGCACCATGATTCTCTTCGAACCGGAGTCCAGGGAACAGGCGATTCAGCTGGCAAAGCATTTCCGCGATACCTCCATACCGGTTCAGCTTCAGCTTAAGAAAGCGGGGCGGACGCTGGAAGCCTATCAGTCGTATGCGGCACGCACCACCATTACCAACCTGCTGTATCTGGATGAGAAGGGCTTTTCTGTAAAGATCGTGAATTTGAACTTAAACCGGACGGATGAGGTGCCGCTGTCTGAATACTTAAAATGAGGGATGACATGAGATATTTGACATTTGCCCTGGCAAAGGGCCGTCTGGCAGAACAGTCGCTGGATCTGCTGGAAAAAATCGGAATCACGTGTGAAGAGATGCGGGATAAGAGCTCCCGGAAGCTGATCTTTACAAACGAGGAGCTGGGGATGCGTTTCTTCCTGGCCAAGGCAAGCGATGTGCCGACCTACGTGGAGTACGGCGCCGCCGATATCGGCGTGGTCGGAAAGGACACCATCCTGGAAGAGGGCCGGAAGCTCTATGAGGTGATGAACTTAGGGCTGGGTAACTGCCGTATGTGTGTCTGCGGACCGAAAGAGGCCAAAGAGCTGTTAAAGCATCACGAGAGAATCCGTGTGGCCACCAAATATCCGGCCATTGCAAAGGATTACTTTTACAATAAAAAGCACCAGACCGTGGAGATTATCAAGCTGAACGGCTCCATTGAGCTTGCCCCCATCGTCGGCCTCTCCGAGGTCATCGTGGACATTGTGGAGACGGGCACGACGCTCAAGGAAAACGGCTTAACTGTGCTGGAAGAGATCTGTCCGCTGTCTGCCCGCATGGTAGTCAACCAGGTCAGCATGAAGCGGGAAAACGACCGGATTACCCGTCTGATCCACGATTTGAGGAATTTAATGCAGTCGATGGGCTGATGTTTTAAAACGCTCACTACAAGGAGGAAAACAAATGAGAATTGTTGCGTTAGACGAAACTTCCAAAAAGGATATTCTCGCAGACTTATTAAAGCGTGATCCGAACAATTATACCGCCTATTCAGATACGGTCCAGGAGATCGTGGACACAGTAAAACGTGACCGCGACGCGGCCGTATTTTCCTATACAGAGCAGTTTGACCATGCCGTGATAGACGCCTCCACCATCCGGGTGACAAAAGAGGAGATTGAAGAGGCCATGAGAGAGGTGGAACCGGGACTTTTGGAGGTCATGAAGCGCTCCATGAAGAATATCCGGGCCTTCCACGAGAAGCAGAAGACGTACAGCTGGTTTGACAGCAAGCCGGATGGAACGATACTGGGCCAGAAGATCACAGCGCTTTCCAGTGTCGGCGTCTACGTTCCCGGCGGCAAGGCGGCTTATCCGTCCTCCGTTCTCATGAACATCATTCCCGCCGAGGTGGCCGGAGTCGAGAAGATCGTCATGGTAACCCCTCCGGGCAGAGACGGAAAGGTCAATCCCGTGACCCTCACCGCGGCGCATCTTGCAGGGGCGACCGAGGTCTATAAAGTGGGCGGCGCCCAGGCCATCGCGGCACTGGCGTTTGGTACCGAATCCATCCCGCGGGTCAATAAAATCGTAGGCCCCGGCAATATCTTCGTGGCGCTGGCCAAGAAGGCGGTATACGGCCATGTCAGCATCGACAGCATCGCCGGTCCCAGCGAAATTCTGGTCCTGGCCGATGAAAGTGCCAATCCCCGTTTTGTAGCGGCGGATCTCTTATCTCAGGCGGAACACGATGAGCTGGCCTCTGCCATTCTGGTTACCACCAGCATGGACCTGGCAAAGAAGGTATCGGAAGAGGCGAAGCGGTTCACAAAGGAGCTTTCCCGCTCAGAGATCATTCAGAAATCGCTGGATAATTACGGCTACATCCTGGTGGCAGACACCATGGCGGACGCCCTGGAAACGGTCAATGAGATCGCTCCGGAGCATTTGGAGATCGTGACGAAGAACCCATTTGAAGACATGACTCGTGTGAAAAATGCGGGAGCCATCTTCATCGGGGAATACAGCTCTGAGCCTCTTGGCGACTACTTCGCAGGCCCAAACCACGTACTTCCGACCAACGGAACGGCAAAGTTCTTCTCCCCACTGAACGTAGATGACTTCGTGAAGAAATCCAGCATCATTTACTATTCCAAAGACGCTCTGGAGGCCATTCATGAGGATATCGAGGCGTTTGCAGAGGCGGAGCAGCTGACCGCACATGCCAATTCTGTCAGGGTCAGATTTGAAAAATAGAGAAGAGAGGACGAGGATATGGGAAGAACTGCGGAAATAACGAGAGTGACGAAAGAGACGGATATCCGCCTGAAGCTGAACCTGGACGGATCGGGCAGCGCTTCTGTTCAGACGGGAATCGGCTTCTTTGATCATATGCTGAACAGCTTTGCCCGCCACGGCCTGTTTGATCTGGAAGTGGAAGTGAAGGGCGATTTGGAGGTCGATACCCACCATACGATCGAGGATACGGGCATCGTGCTGGGCACCGCCATCAAAGAGGCGGTTGGCAATAAGAAATCGCTTAAACGGTATGGAAATATGATTCTTCCCATGGATGAGTCCCTGATTCTCTGTGCCATCGATTTATCGGGCCGCCCCTACTTCGTTTTCGACGCGGCCTTTACAGCCGAGAGGGTCGGGCAGTTTGAGACCGAGATGGTAAAGGAGTTCTTCTACGCAGTTTCCTATGCAGCGGAAATGAACCTCCATATCAGAAAGCTGTCCGGGGAGAATAACCATCATATCATTGAGGGCATCTTCAAGGCATTTGCCAAGGCTCTCGACGAGGCCACACAGACGGACCCGAGAATCACGGATGTGTTGTCGACAAAAGGGACACTTTAAACCGGGAAGAAGGAGAATATTATGCAGTTATATCCGGCTATTGACATGAAAAACGGACAGTGTGTCCGCTTAAGACAGGGAAAATTCAAAGAGATCACCGTTTATTCCGATTCTCCGGAGAAGGTGGCGGCATACTGGGAATCACAGGGGGCCACATTCCTGCATCTGGTGGATTTGGATGGCGCGCTGGCAGGCTATTCGGTCAATGAAGACGCCATCAGACGGATCGTCGCAGCCTTCTCCATGCCGATCGAGATCGGCGGCGGAATCCGGACGGAGGAGGCCATCGAGCGTATGCTGAATTTGGGCGTCAGCCGCGTAATCATCGGGACAAAAGCGGTCCAAAATCCCCTTTTCCTCCGCGACGCGGTTACCCATTTCGGCGCAGACCGGATCGTCGCCGGTGTGGACGCGAAAAATGGGCTGGTAGCCATCGAAGGCTGGGAGAAGGTCAGCGAAATATCGGCGTCGGATCTATGCGGTCAGATGAAGGAATACGGCGTCCGCCATGTGGTTTATACCGATATTTCCAGAGACGGCATGCTCACCGGCCCCAATGTGGAGGCCACAAAGGCCCTGACAGAGGCAACCGGCATGGACATCATCGCTTCCGGAGGAATGTCTTCCATGGACGATTTGAGACGCCTTCATGAGGCTGGTGTAAAGGGAGCAATTATTGGAAAAGCTCTGTATGAAAACAGAATCAATCTAAGAGAAGCGGTGGAAGCATTCGAATGACAGTGGTGCGGAAGGAGAATGATGTTATGAACGAATATAAAAAGGTGATTCCGGGATTCGGTATCCGCGAGGGAAAGGCGGCCGCACTGTGGGGTGCAGACTGCTGTGAGAATGATGTCCTCGCGCTTTCCCGGTATTACGGTGACAGCGGCGCCGATGAACTGTTCCTCTATGATCTGTCCGAAACGGATGAGGATCACGAGCGTTCCATCGGACTGATCAAGGAAATCGCCAGAACGGCCGATGTCCCCATTATAACCGGAGGCCGCGTCAGACGTCTGGAGGATGTGAAGAAATACCTCTACGCAGGCGCAAAGGCCGTATTTCTCAATGTAGATGTAGATGAAAATGTAGACCTGATGAAGGAGGCCTCTGACCGTTTCGGTGATGATAAGATCTACGCCTGGCTGCCGGATTTCACCTGGCTGGAACGAACTGCGGAATACAGCCAGCTTGGCGCTTCCGTTATGATTCTCGGATGTGCCTGCCCGTCGGAAGCGGAGACCGCGCGGCTGGAGGAGAAGGAAGAGACGTTTATCCTCTCATCGGATTGTCCTGACGCGGCTGTATTTTCCTCCATGATGGCTTCTGGCCGTGTATCCGGCGTCATCGGTTCCATGACCGGAAAATCACCTTCCTGCATGGAATTAAAGCAGCAGTTAAAGAAGAACGGTATTGCAGTTGATACCTTTGAAAGCGCGGTGGCATGGGAAGACTTTAAGCTGAACTCCGACGGACTGATCCCCGTAATCGTCCAGGATTACCGGACCTCCGAGGTTCTTATGATGGCCTATATGAATCAGGAAGCCTTTGAGGCGACGCTTCACAGCGGCCTCATGACGTATTTCAGCAGAAGCCGCCAGAGTCTCTGGCTGAAGGGTGAGACCTCCGGCCATTACCAGTATGTGAAGTCTCTCTCCTTAGACTGCGACAACGATACCCTGTTGGCAAAGGTCAATCAGATCGGCGCGGCCTGCCATACGGGAGCGCGCAGCTGCTTCTTCCAGACGTTGGTGAAGAAGGAGTATCAGGAGACGAATCCTTTAAAGGTATTTGAAGACGTTTTCGCCATTATTCTCGACCGCAAGGAGAATCCGAAGGAGGGTTCCTATACCAATTATCTGTTCGACAAGGGAATCGATAAAATCCTGAAGAAGCTGGGCGAGGAAGCGACAGAGATTGTGATTGCGGCTAAAAATCCTGATCCTGAGGAAGTGAAGTATGAGATTTCCGACTTCCTGTACCACATGATGGTATTGATGGCGGATAAGGGGGTAACCTGGGAAGATATTACGCGGGAGCTGGCAAACAGGTAAATAAGAGATAAGATAGAGATGTTGAGTTGACATAACATTTTTATGTTAATATGTGGAAAATCCTTTGAGAGAAGATAAATGCTATTTTCTTTTAAAGGATTTTTTTGTGGTGAAGAATGGGGGCTTTCACCCTGTTCGTGTTTATGTTATAATTAGAAAATTGAGAGAAGAAGGTCTGAAGGGGCAGAAACCGTCAGATACTTATCACAACGATACAGAGATCTATAGCTCAAAGGAGGACATGAATCATGTCAGAAGTTTTAAATCACTTTTTAAAGTATGTTTCCTACGATACCGAATCGAAGGAAGACGTGGAAGAATTTCCGAGCACGGAAAGCCAGCGTGTCTTAGCGGAGGTTCTGGCGGAAGAACTGCGCGCCATGCATGCACAGGACGTGCGCGTGGATCAGAACTCATACGTATATGCCACCATACCGGCCACCATGGACAAGAAGGTTCCGGTAATCGGCTTTATCGCTCATATGGATACAGCTCCGGCTTACTCCGGTGCCAATGTACACCCGCAGATTGTAAAACAGTATGACGGCGGAGACATCCTGATGAATCAGGAGACCGGTCTCACCATGAAGACAGCCGATTTCCCGGATCTGTTAAAGTATAAGGGACAGGACATTGTCACCACGGACGGCACCACACTGCTTGGTGCGGACGACAAGGCCGGTGTCGCAGAAATCATGACCATGGCAGAGTATCTTCTGGCTCACCCGGAGATTCCCCACGGAACGATCCGCATTGGCTTCACACCGGATGAGGAAGTGGGACACGGCGCAGATTTATTCGATGTGGCAGGATTCGCCGCAGATGCCGCCTATACCGTGGATGGCGGAGGATTAGGCGAATTGGAATATGAGAACTTCAATGCAGCCTCCGCGAAGGTGGATATCCACGGCTCCAGCATTCATCCAGGCTCCTCCAAAGGAAAGATGAGGAATGCGATACTCATGGCCATGGAGTTCCACAACATGCTTCCGGTCTTTGAAAATCCCATGTATACAGAAGGCTATGAAGGATTTTTCCATCTGGATTCCATGCGCGGAACCGTGGAAGAGGCTCATTTAGACTACATCATCCGCGATTTTGACGAGAAAAAGTTTGCGGAGAAGAAAGAGTTTATCACGCGTGTTGCCGCCTACTTAAATGACAGATACGGAAAAAGCACCGTGAATCTGGAACTCAAGGAAAGCTACCGCAACATGAAAGAAATCATCGAGCCGAATATCTATCTGATCGACATTGCCAAAGCGGCGATGGAAGAGATCGGCATCGAACCGATCGTAACTCCGATCCGCGGAGGCACCGACGGCGCCCGTCTTTCCTACATGGGTCTTCCGTGTCCGAATCTCTGCACCGGAGGCTATAATTTCCACGGTAAGTATGAGTTTATTCCGGTACAGTCCATGGAAAAAGTGGTTGAGCTCCTGCTAAAGATTGTAGAAAAATTCGCAGAACGCTAAAGGAGGATTCTTTATGGGAGAACTGGCGAAGCTGCCGAATATCGGCAAAGTATTGGAGGAACAGTTAAATCAGGCCGGTATCACAACTTACGAGGAATTAAAAGAAATCGGAAGCCGCCAGGCCTGGTTAAAAATCAAGGCCATGGACGATACGGCCTGTCTTCATCGCCTGTATTCGCTGGAAGGAGCCATACTCGGCATAAAGAAAGCAGAGCTCACCACGGAGACGAAGCAGGATTTGAAGGATTTCTTTCACTCTTTTAAGTAAACGCATCATTTAAGGAAACAGGATACAGAATAAAGAACAGCAGTCAACAGGCAGAGTGTGCGATAGCAGAAGGCATACTCTGCCTGTTTTATATCATGTGGATATTCCCCTGTTATGTAAGAAAATTTGCGGTGTCACATTTTCCGGCCTCCTTCATAAGATAACATAAGATAATCTCTTTGCACTGCATTCCATCTGAAAGGATGCGGGATCAACAGTACAAACTGAGCAGGCAATGTCTGATCATGCGACATGAAGCCGGGCCGCTTCGGCGGCAGCAGATGGGTATCAGGCGCATCTGTGGGACAGTAGTATGTTCCACAGGTGCGCCTTTTTTGTCGTAATCTATTATGGGAGGTTCCTTATGGAGACTTGGAACAATGGGATGCCGGAAGGTCTGACAACCGCCGGGGCACAAAAGCTTCTCGAAAAGTACGGAAGAAATGAACTGACTCCGCAAAAGAAAGAAAGTTTTTTTAAGAAAGCACTTCACGTCATGGCAGAACCCATGTTTCTCCTTCTGATGATCGCCTCGGTGATCTACTTCATCTTAGGAGAGCCACGGGATGGAGCAGTGATGCTCCTGTTTGTCACCTGTATGATCACCATCGATGTGGCCCAGGAATGGAAGACCGACCGCACGCTGCGTGCGCTCAGGGATTTGTCGGCTCCGCGTGTAACGGTAATCCGCGACGGTATCAGACAGGAGATTGCCAGCGCGGAGCTGGTACCCGGGGATATCATGGCGCTCTGCGAGGGCATCAAGATTCCGGCTGACGGCTCCATCGTATCCTGCAGCGATTTCTGTGTCGATGAATCAACGCTTACCGGTGAACCGGTCCGTGTCTGGAAGCATGCCCGGTCGTCGGATGCCGATCCGTCCCCGGAACCGGAGAGCAGCGAAGGCTACTGGAAACACGATTTCTGCTACGCGGGCACCCTGGCTGTACAGGGAAACGCTTATGTTCTGGTGGAAAAGACCGGCGCGTCCACGGAATACGGAAAGGCGGGAAGCCACGTTCTGGAGGCGGAAAAGGTGATGACTCCGCTTCAGAAGCAGACGAAGAGCCTGGTTACCGTCTGCGCGGGAATCGCAGCACTGTTGTTTCTCCTCGTCAGTACCTTCACTTACATCAATCTGGCTGGTTATCCCTTCCAGGAACGGCTGATCAAGAGCATTTTGTCGGGAGTCACCCTGGCCATGGCCATGATACCAGAGGAATTTCCCGTGGTTCTCACCGTCTTTCTCTCTATGGGAGCATGGCGGCTGGCTAAGAAGCACTCTCTGGTGCGTCACCTGCCGTCGGTCGAGACACTGGGAGCCGTCTCTGTCCTCTGTGTGGATAAGACCGGAACCATCACGAAGAACCATATGGAAGTGAAAACGTTGTGGCCCGAGGCCGCCAAAGACAGCGGTCTGGCATTCCTTATGGGGCTGGCCTGCGAGACCGACGCCTATGACCCCATGGAGAAAGCCATGCTGGAATACTGTGAGAAGTCTGGAGTTACAAAGGAGGATCTCTTTCGCGGTACGCTTATTAAGGAGTATGCATTTACCAACGAATCCAGGCGAATGGGGCATGTCTGGGAGCTGGATGGGGAACGCGTCGTGGCTGCCAAGGGGTCTCCGGAAGCCATTCTCGAACTCTGTTCCCTCTCTGAAGATGAGCGGAAGGCGGTGGAAGAGAAGGTCGCGGAGTTGTCTGGAGAAGGACTCCGCGTCATCGCCATGGCGTCTGCTGCCCTGCCGCCGGATGAAAATGTCCCGGACTCTCTGGCTGGATGCGGCCTTCTGTTTTCCGGGCTTGCAGGGCTTTATGATCCGCCGAGGGAAGGCATAAGAGAAGATATTGCCCTCTGCCGCAGGGCAGGTATCCGTATCGTCATGATTACCGGAGACAGCGGCTTAACTGCGGCGGCCATCGCCGCACAGACCGGCATCGACTGGGAGAGCGGCAGTGTCACCGGTGAGATGCTGGACCGCATGACAGAGGAAGAGCTGCTGCAGACCGTAAAATCGGTATCGATCTTCGCGCGGGTCATACCCGAGCACAAAATGCGGATTGTCAAGGCTCTGAAGGACAGCGGGGAGATCGTCGCCATGACCGGGGACGGAGTCAATGATGCGCCTGCACTGAAATATGCGGACATTGGAATCGCTATGGGAAAACGGGGAAGTGAGGTATCCAGGGAGGCCGCAGACTTAATCCTGATGGATGATAACTTTCATACCATTGTCGAGACCGTGCGGGATGGACGGCGGATCTACGACAATATCCGAAAAGCGGTGGGATATATCTTCACCATCCATATCCCCATTGCCCTGGCCTCCCTGTCGGCCTCCATGCTGGGGATCGCACCTTCTGCGCTCATGTTTCTGCCTGTACACATCGTATTAATGGAACTGATGATTGATCCGACCTGCTCCGTGATCCTGGAGCGGCAGCCCGCAGAATCGTGCGTCATGTGCAGACCGCCGCGGAAACGATCGGAAAAGCTGCTGCGCCTTTCCTCTCTGACGAAAAGTATCGTGCAGGGGCTTGTCCTTTTCGGCACCTCCTTCGTAAGCTATTACCTGACGCTCAGTCAGGGGGAATCTGCCCCGCAGGCACGCTCCATGGGGCTTTCCATCGTGATCCTGGGCAATCTGTTCCTTGTGCTGGTCAATGCTTCCGAGTGCGACAGCGCCTGGTGCTCCGCGAAGAAGCTGGCACGGGACCGCGTCATGCGTCTGGCCGCCTTTATGACGTTGCTGCTTCTGGGAGTCAGCCTTTACAGCCCGATCCATTCATTTTTGAAGCTGGCGCCCTTATCCCTGCTCCAATCCTTTACAGCACTCTGCATCGCTGCCGTTTCTGTACTCTGGTATGAGCCTGTAAAAACAATAAGAAGTCGAAAATGCAAAGAAACGTGATCGCCCAAAGCATAAAATAAAAAGATGAAGTCCGGATCCTGTGATCCAGACTTCATCTTTTCATAATGACCGTAATACCTGTAATACGTATAATGTCCTTTCTATAACGTCCTGGCCTGACGCTTCTACAGCAGCCGCCGTCTGTACCGGATAAAGTACCCCAATCCGACCGCGTCCGCCAGAAACCACCCAATAGGCACCGACCACCAGATTCCAACCACGCCGACCGCCGGAATGGAAGACAGAACATAGGCGAGCAGGACGCGGGTTCCCAGGGAGATGACCGTAAGCACCACGGACATGCCTGGCTTTCCCAGCGCACGGTAAAGTCCGTAGAGCAGAAACAGACAGCCGATTCCGCAGTAAAAAGCTCCCTCAATATGAAGATAACGAATTCCTTCCGCAATAATAGCCGTCTCCCGTTCACTGACAAACAAAAGCATCAGCGGACGCGCAAAGATCCAGATAATCGCGGAAATCGCAAGGCAGAACAGAAAGGAGACGAGGACCGCTCCCTTAAATCCGGTCTGAATCCGGTCCTTCCTTCCTGCGCCGAAATTCTGGGCAATAAAGGAGGAGAAGGCGTTGCCAAAGTCCTGTACCGGCATATAGGCAAAGGAATCTATCTTCACAGCGACCGCAAATGCCGCCATCACCGTTGTACCAAAGCTGTTGACAAGGCCCTGCACCATCAGGATGCCGAGATTCATGACGGACTGCTGGACACACGTCAGCACGGAAAATCCTGCAATCTCTTTTAAACAGGAGCGGCGAATTCTCCTGTGTTCTTTACCGATACGCAGCCATGGGCAGGAAAACCAGGAATAGACGGCAATTCCAATCCCCGAAACGTACTGGGAGATTACGGTGGCTTCGGCGGCTCCGGCGACACCGCGGTGAAGTCCCAGCACAAACCAGAGGTCCAGAGCGATATTCAGCACGGCGGAGACAGCTAAAAACAGCAGAGGCGTGACGGAATTACCAATGGCGCGCAGGAGACAGGAAAAATAGTTATAGAGAAACACCGCCATGATACCGCAGAAAATGACGATCAGGTACTCCCGCATCATCCCCCGTATTTCCTCCGGCACTCTTAAAAAAACAAGGATCAGATCCGCACTCCAAAAGGCCAGCAGATTCAGGAGGATACTGATTACCGCAATGAGAAGAAAGGAGGTAAAGATACTTTCTTTCAGCCCGTCAAAATCCTTCTGCCCAAACCGGATCGAAAAGACGGCGCTGCTTCCCATACAGAGTCCCAGCAGGATCGAGGTCAGAAAAGTCATCAGGGTAAATGCGGATCCCACCGCAGCCAGTGCGTCCGGCCCGAGAAAACGGCCCACAATGAGAGTATCCGCCACATTATAGCACTGCTGTAAAAGATTGCCTAAAATCATGGGAACCGCAAAGAGAAGCATGGTTTTCATCACCGGCCCCTGTGTTAAATCACCTTTCATCATCGCGCAAAAACCTTTCTATATGTAATTTACAGCTTACGTTTCGTAATTATTATATCGGTTAAAAGAGCGCATGTCAATTAATAGATTGCCTTTTGCAGCAAATGATTTTATAATATCAGGAGAGTAACTGGTGAAATGATTGTATCTATGATTGTAAAAAACGATCATAAAAAAGGAGATAACATGTTTCTTGAAGGTCTGGATGAATTGGATCAGAAGATTGTACAGCTGTTGATTAAAAATGCCCGCATGTCCTATTCGGAAATAGGCAGCCTGGTCGGTATCTCACGGGTGGCCGTCAAGATGCGGGTCCAGTCGCTGGAAAAACGGGGCGTCATCGAAGAGTATACCACCATTATCAATCCCCAGAAGATCAGCGGAGCCGTATCCTGCTACTTTGAAATTGAGACAAGCCCGGACACACTGGCCCAGGTAACAGAGACACTGCGCCGGAACGAGACCATCACCCAGATCTACCGTGTCACCGGAAAGAACAAGCTGCATGTCCACGCGGTCGCCGCGTCGGGAGAGGAGATGGAGCAGCTGATCGAGGAAGTGATAGACCCGCTTCCCGGAGTACTCAGCAGCAGCTGCAATATGATTCTGTCCCGGATCAAGGATATCAAGGGGCTGCGGCTGTGACGCTGCGGTTTACGCCTTCAGTAAACAACGGGGTCCGTCTAAAAAAAGATTGTAAAAATTATTAAAAAAGTGTACAATCATCATGAGCACTGGCGAAAGGTGAGACAGAAAGGTGAGGATACAGATGAGAGAAAAAAATGGAGTGATGGCTCAAAGAAGAGAACTGACGAAGGATATGGCGATTTGCGGCCTTTTTGCCTCATTAATCGCGGTAGGGGCCTTTTTAAAAATAGTAATTCCGGTAGGCGTGGATACGATGAATTTTACACTTCAATGGCTTTTCGTGCTTCTGGCAGGTCTTCTGCTGGGATCGAAGCGGGCATTTTACAGTGTCACAACGTATCTGGTCATTGGATTGGTAGGATTTCCGGTTTTTGCACGCGGCGGCGGCCCTGCCTATTTAATCCGGCCGACCTTCGGCTTTCTGCTGGGCTTTGCTTTTGCGGCCTATGCAATGGGAAAGGTATGTGAGATCCTGCATTCGTCGAAGATCAGGACCTGGATCCTTGCGGCAGCGATCGGTTACGTCATTTATTATGGAACAGGAATCTTATATTTTTACTTTATTACGCATTTTATCGTCGTTACACCGAACACCGTAGGCTGGGCGGCGATTTTCGCAGTCTATTGTCTGCCTACCATGTTTCCGGATGGCCTGCTGTGCATTCTTGCCATTATGCTTGCCGCAAGGCTGCGTCCGGTGGTGTCACAGATGCTGTCATAGAAATGAATAAAAGAGGATAGATGGCGATTCTTTTATCTTCCTTCCATAGAATCAGGATTATAAGCAGCGGACTCTTCGGAGTCCGTTTTTCTATTTCGTGCGTTTATATCCCGTCTGCTGCCAGTTTCACTCGCCGGCTTCACTTGCTGCGTTCATTTGCCGATTTCACTCGCCGATTACTCTGTCCATATGTGGTTGAGTTTTTTTCGGTTATGCTTTATAATTATTATTTATATGATATGTCAGCGGAGAAAAAGTGAGGTGATCCTTTGGACGGGAAAGAAACTATATTAATTGCAGATGATGCAGATCTCAACCGGGCTATATTAAGAAACTTATTCGAGGATGAATATAACCTGCTGGAGGCAGAGAACGGAGAGCAGGCCCTTATTCTGCTGCGGCAGTACCGCGAACGAATCACCGTGGTTCTCCTTGATCTCGTCATGCCGGAAAAAGATGGCTACGAGGTATTAAAGGAGATGCAGGAGACCCGTTTTCTTTACCACTCACCAGTCATCGTGATCACGGCGGACGACAGCATGGGAAACCGCACCAGGGTATTTGAACTGGGCGCATCCGATGTCATCGCCAAGCCCTTCGATCCCGCTGAAATTAAAAACCGTGTTAAAAATATTATAGAACTGGGCCGTTACAGGCGGCAGCTGGAGACGATGGTCGCGGAACAGTCTGCCCGCACACGGGAGGCCAATGCCGCGGTGATCGATATGCTCACCTCGGTCATCGAATACCGCAGCCTTGAATCCGGTCAGCATATCCGCCGCATCCGGATGTTCACACAGATTCTTCTGGAGGACGTAGCGGAAAACTATCAGGTCTACAACCTGGACAGCCGGAAGATCCAGCTTATTACAGAGGCCTCTTCCCTGCACGACATCGGTAAGATTGCCATTCCCGACAGTATTCTCAACAAGCCCGGAAAGCTGACATATGAGGAATTCGAAGTCATGAAGACCCATACGCTGAAAGGCTGCGAACTTCTCACAGACCTGGACAGTCTGCGTGATCAGGAGTATTTTGAATATGCCTACCGGATCTGCCGCTATCACCACGAGCGATGGGATGGAAACGGATATCCGGATGGCCTGAAGGGGAACAGCATCCCCATCTGCGCACAGGTGGTGGCCATCGCGGACTGCTACGATGCGCTCACGACAGACCGCGTGTATAAAAAAGCCATCGCCCCCAGCCAGGCCTTCAGTATGATTCTGAATGGAGAATGCGGGAAATTCTCTCCGCGGCTTCTGGAATGCTTCAAAAATGTGAGGGATAAATTTGCTCAGCTTTCCGCAGAGTATGCCGACCATCTGCCCGGCAAGCTCAAAACGGCTCCGCATATTCCCTCCGCCTCCCTCTATGATACCGGAGACAACACGCTGGAACAGAGCCAGCTTAAATATTTCACCCTGCTGCGCCATATGGATTCAACGGTTATGGAACTGGATTACGATACCGGTGTCTATCATCTGGTCTACTTAGCGGATCAGGATTTTTCCGCACTGCGGTCAGGCAACCGTTTCGAGGACGCCATCCGCAATTTTGCGGAAGCGGCGGTTCATCCCGATGACCGTGCGCAGGTATTAGCCCTGCTGGACAATTATATCAGGGAGCTTTTCGACGAAGGACTGACCTGCCGCGACCGGAGGTACCGGATCCTGGACCGCATCAGGGATACATACGTCTGGTGCAGAGCCTCACTGCTTCGTATCAATCTGGAGAATCCCCGTCAGCACCGGGTACTGCTGGTGTGGCGCAAGGAAGAATTTCCGCAGACGGTTCAGAGGGATCAGTCAGGCCATCCCGTTCCATTCGAACCGCTGCCGGTCGCTTATCCGGCGGCTGACCTGCTCTTAGGCGGCATTCAGAAGTGCCGGTGCGATCAGCATTTTACACTGATCCAAATCAGCCACAGCCTCGTGAATCTGCTGCATTATTCCGAGCGCGAGATCGAAACGCAGTTTCACAACCATCTGATGGAACTCGTATATCCCCCTGACCGGGAAAAGCTGGCAAAGCAGTTTAAGGAACAGCGCAACGAGGGAAAGATTCTGGAACTCGAATACCGTCTTGTGGCAAAGGATGGCCATACGGTCTGGGTATCCGATCACTGTATCATCACGGTGGAGAACGGTGCCGAGGTTGCGTATTGCGTGATTCTGGATGCAGCCCGACACCATCAGGCGGAGGAGCAGCTGCGTCTGTCCCTGGAACGGCACAATATCATCATGGAACAGACGAATGATATTATTTTTGAATGGGATATCCGTAATGATGAACTGTATCTCTCCCCCAACTGGAAGAATCTGTACGGTTACCAGCCTATTACTAAGAATGTGAGCAGTGATATCTCCAGAATATCGCATATCCATCCGGACGATATTCCGGTATTCCAGGATCTGATGCAGACCATGAGAACCGGCCTCCCTTATAAAGAAGCCGAATTCCGTATTGCGGATGGAGCCGGCGTCTATCGCTGGAGGCTGGCGCGCGCCACCGCTCAGTTTGACAGTGACAACAAGCCATTTAAGGCTGTCGGGGTGATCGTGGATATCGATTCGCAGAAGGCCGAGAAAGCGTCCCTGGAGGACCGGGCGGCACGCGATGTACTCACCGGCCTCTATAACAAGGTTTCTGCCCAGGGCAGGATAGAAGCACACTTTTCGGTCTGCGCTCCCGATGACCTGTCGGCCCTGATGATTCTGGATGTGGATGATTTTAAACAGATCAACGACCGATACGGCCACATGTTCGGGGACGCGGTACTGGTGGAGCTCTCCTCAAATGTGGCGAAGCTGTTCCGCGGCCAGGATACGGTCGCGCGGATCGGCGGCGATGAATTTCTGATCTTTATGCCAAACGTCCGAAAGGAAGAGGTGGCAGAGCAGCGTGCAGAGGAAATCCTTTCGGTTCTGAGGGATCTGCTTCATGAAAACATGAGAGATATGACCTTTTCGTGCAGTGTCGGCCTGGCCTTTGCCAGGGGCGGCGCCTTGAGCTTCCGGGATTTATTTGAACACGCCGACCGTGCCCTTTACAGGGCCAAGGCAGCAGGCAAACAGCAGGCGGTCTGCTATCAGGATGAGATGCTGAATGGGCTTGTCAGCAGACCGGAGGAGGAAGCGGCAGTCTGCCGGACGGAGATTGATTCGGACCGTTTGAAGCAGTGGAATCTTCCCGCCCTGATTTCGAGGGCGTTTGATATTCTTTACGGCGCTAAAGATTTCGGGAAGGCGGTGCAGTCCATTCTGGCCCTGATCGGGGAGATGTTTGAAATCAGCCGGACTTATATCGTTGAAAGCAGCAAAGATGGGCGGCGCTGCAACAACACCTTTGAGTGGTGCGCCGAAGGCATCGAGCCGCAGATCCATTACCTCCAGCAGGTTCCCTATGTGAGCAACGGCTTTGATTACCGGAAGAACTTTGGTGAAGACGGACTCTTTTACTGTCAGAATATCAGCAAACTGGCGGACCGGGAAAAGGGATTTCTGGAGGGGCGGGCAGTGCTGTCCACCCTGCAGTACGCCATACGGGAAAATGGTATCTTCTACGGTCTGGTAGGCTTTGATGACTGCGGAATCCGCCGTTTCTGGACCAGGGAGCAGATCGAGGCGCTGACCTTTACAGGCAAGCTGCTGTCCGTGTTTCTGCTCAAGTACCGGACGCAGGATGCCCTGAGTGAATCCGTGCTGAACCTGCACAGTGTTCTGGATCAGCAGGAGGTATGGCTGTATGTCCTGGATCCGGACACCTACACCCTGCGTTACCTCAATCGAAAGACAAAGGAACTGGTGCCGGAAGCAGAACCCGGCAGGCCCTGCTATGAGGTGTTTTATAAGCGGGACAGTCCCTGTGAAAACTGTGCGCTTAAACAAGCCCGTGAGAGCGGGCAGAGCACCATGGAGCTATACAATGATATTCTGGGGATTTGGGTTCTGACTGACGCTTCGATTGTACAGTGGAACCGGATGGAAGCATGCCTTGTGTGCTGCCGTGATATTTCCCGTTACAAGGATAAGATGAGCCAGGATTTGAAACAGCAGACGAAAGAATCAGGCGGAGGAGCATATGAATACAGATAATTACAGCCAGTTAAAGACACGAATCGCCGCGTGCTGGTATTAGTAGGAAACGAATTTTCAGCGGATAGTGTATACATTTCGGAATAAACGGTTTACGACAGCGTCTGATGGACTGTCTCCATAAGATCGATTCCTCGGCAAAGCTGCTGTTAAGTATTATCAATGAAGTTTTGGATATGTCCAAAGTAGAGAGGGGCAAGATCACGCTGTCTGAGGATGAGGTTCATCTGGCGGAGCTGGAAGCACTTGGTTACATTTCCTATGATTTAGTGTCCCCTGATTCTCACAGAATTACGTTTCACTGACCGGAAGAAAGCCGATAAACCGTGATGATTCACGAGTTTATCGGCTTTTTATTCAGAGACCCGGTTCTGCAAATAATCCGATTTCCGGCGGACAGTATGTGAAAACGAAAAACAGCACTGCAATCAGCGCAATTACGGCCACAAGAACAGGTTCATACTTTCGAACTTTCCCATTTGGAGTCAGACGCAGGGCAAGGGCGAAGGCGGCCAGAACGCTCACCAGAAAGGTGATGATATCCAGGGAAAGCAGATGAAATCCAAGGACTCCCGAGTATGTGTAAAAAATGGTGGGGATCAGCGCACAGCCCGCAAGGTTTCCGACAGCCAGCGCCGATATGACACCGGGTTCTTCCTTCCGAAGACGAACTGACATCCACAGAGAATAGAACAGCATCGGGAAAAATAAAAGCTTGATATGTTCCCAGGTAGACTCCCCTACGGGAGCGAACAGTCCGACCAGAAAGCTGTTTCCTGACAGCTGATAGAGAAAATGTGACAGAGTACCGATCACGGAAACAAAAAGGATTCCAGCCAGTGTATAACGCTTAAGACGGTTCATAGAAAGCCTCATAACATAAAATTTCTCTTTATAGTATGCAGGAAGAGGGGAGAACTATGCCAAATCATGCCGGCGGAACCGGTGTACCGGTATGTGTATCCCTATTAGCAGCGGAAGCGAAAATGATTCCTTGACAATGACATAACTGTTGTTATAATATATAAAATGTAAAAATGCTGGAATGAAAATGCCAGTGAGACGGAAAGGAGGAGCGGAAGTGAACTATTTTAATAAAAACAAACGACTCTATGCATTTCTTGCTGCGTTTCTTGTGACCGCAGTGCTGCTTCTCTCCGGTCTTTTTATCGTCACACATGCTGAGCATGACTGTACGGGTGAAGACTGCCTTGTCTGCGCGGAGATCGAAGCCTGCGTATGTACAATACAGCTGTTGTCAAAAGCAGTTGGAACAGGAGCAGTTGTCATCTTTGCATATCTTGTCATTTCAAAAATCTTATCACTCTGTCAGACCGGACTCTTTCTGTGCCCGGTTTCTTTGGTCAGCTTAAAAATCCGTTTAGATAATTGAATCATCCTCCCACAAGGCAGTTAGCCGTTCACTTTTTGTGTATGGCTTGACAGGATACGTCTGTCATGAAATCTGCCTTGTTTTTGTGTACCCTTTTTCTCTGCCCTAAGGGCTGAATGACTGAAAACACAATCTGGAGGAGTTATTTTATGAAATTTTATTCTATTAAGACGCTGCGTGCGCTGGCTATGACAGCGCTTGTTTCCGCTGCCATGCTTACCGGCTGCACGAGAGCCGCGGCGCCGAACCCGGCAGCAAAAACAGAAGCCATGGAGAGCAAAAAAATGCTGAAGGTCATGGCCAGCTTTTATCCCATGTACGACTTTGCAGCTAAAATCGGCGGCGACAAGGCGGAAGTGATTACCATGGTTCCGTCCGGCACAGAACCCCATGACTGGGAGCCGGCTGCTGCCGATATCAGGAACCTGGAAGAAGCCGATCTGTTCATTTACAGCGGAGCCGGAATGGAGCACTGGGTGGACGATGTACTGGCCAGCTTAGATAATAAAGACCTGATATCGGTGGAGGCCTCCGAGGGGGTGGCGCTTAGAGACGGCCACAGACACAGCCATGAGGATGAAGGCGCCGTGGAACCGGAAGAAGAAGGGCAGTATGATCCCCATGTATGGCTCAGCCCTCTGAATGCGGAAAAAGAGATGGAAAATATCAAGAATGCCTACATAAAAGCAGATCCTGACAACAGGGATTATTATGAAGCCAACTACGAATTGTACGCCTCCAGGTTCGCTGACTTAAATCAGAAATTTAAGGATACCCTGTCTTCCCTGCCGAACAAGGTTATTGTGGTTTCCCATGAAGCCTTCGGCTATCTCTGTGACGCCTACGGTCTCAATCAGGTGGGAATCGAGGGACTGTCCCCGGATTCTGAGCCTTCCCCTGCAAGAATGGCGGAGATTATCGATTTCGTAAGAGCCAATCATGTCAAGGTTATCTTTTTCGAAGAGCTGGTAAGCCCAAAGGTTGCCGAAACCATCGCAAGGGAAACCGGTTCGTCAGTACAGGTGTTAAATCCGCTGGAAGGCTTAAGCGATGAGGAACTGGAAAGCGGCGCCGACTACTTCTCGGTGATGGAGGAGAACTTAAAACGGCTGGAGGCTGCGCTGAAATAAGAAAACTGAATAAAAATGACAAAAGACAGACAAGGAGTATAACGTGATGGATGCTATTGCAGTCAGAGGACTGAACTTCTCTTATGGAAACACTCAGGTCCTGAAACAAATTGATTTTACGGTTCCCGAGAACCGTTTTGCGGTTCTGCTGGGGCAAAATGGAGCAGGAAAAAGCACTCTGTTAAAGCTTTTGCTGGGGGAACTATCCTCCGGTGAAAAAAATGGGAAAATCTCTGTCTTCGGATGCGATATCCGGCATTTTAAAAACTGGAATCGTTTAAGCTATGTCCCCCAGAGCGGTATGGCATCCTGCCAGAATTTCCCGGCCTCTGTGGAGGAAATCGTCCAGGCAAACCTATATGCCCAGATCGGACTGTTTCGTTTTGCCGGAAAAAGAGAAAAAGACCAGGTACGCCAGGCACTGTTTCAGGTTGGGATGGAAGATTATGCAAAGCGGTTGATTGGACGGCTGTCCGGCGGCCAGCAGCAGAAAATCCTTCTGGCAAGGGCGCTGGTGAGTCAACCCAGGCTGTTGATTTTGGATGAGCCGACAGCGGGGATGGATGAACGGAGCACGGAAGATTTTTACCGGCTGGTAAAGAGGATTAATCTGGAACAGGGGGTAACGGTACTGATGGTTACCCATGACCGGAAACGGCTGGAAGCCTTTGCAGATGATATCTGGCTTTTGGAGGATGGGGGTATGGAACTGATTCGGGCCGGAGAGGGGGAATGCGATCATGGAGATCTTTAATTACGGCTTTATGCAGCGTGCCTTTGTTGTCGGAATCCTTCTTGCGGCTGTTATTCCCTGTATTGGAATTGTCATTGTGTTTAAACGCCTGTCCATGATCGGTGATGCGTTGTCCCATACTTCTCTGGCCGGAGTTGCAGCCGGGCTGATTCTGGGCATAAATCCGGTGGCGGCAGCCGCGTTTGCCTGTATCGCCGCCTCCCTGGGAATTGAACTGATCCGCAGGAAGCTGCCGCGTTATTCCGAGATGTCCATTGCCATCATCATGTCCGCAGGAGTGGGGCTGGCAGGTGTTCTGTCCGGATTTGTAAAGAATGCGGCAAACTTTAACAGCTTTCTGTTTGGCAGCATTGTGGCAATCAGCGATATGGAGCTGCGTCTCGTGGTGGCAGTCAGCGCCGCAGTGCTTCTGATGTTCCTGCTGCTGTATAAAGAATTATTCTACGTGTCCCTGGATGAACAGAGCGCCAGGCTGGCCGGAGTGCCGGTGCGGACGGTAAATTTTCTGTTCACTTTTCTGATCGCCGTGACGGTTTCCGTCGCAGCCAGAACCGTAGGAGCGTTGATCGTGTCCTCCATGATGGTAGTTCCGGTGGCCTGCGCCATGCAGTTCGGTAAAAATTACCGCCAGACTGTTTTATGGGCGGTGGTACTCGATGTGATCTTTATGATTACCGGACTGTTTGCCGCTTACTATCTGGGATTAAAACCGGGAGGAACCATTGTTTTAGTTGGCATCTTATTCCTGCTTCTGGTATTTGCAGGAAAAAGGCTGTTCAGGAGGATTGGAAGTCAGCTGAAACAGGAAGCCGGCCTGCTATGATAGGAAGGCTGGCAGAAAAGGAGAGTAAATGACAGATATTTATATTATATCCGGCTTTTTAGGCGCGGGTAAAACAACATTAATTAAAACCATGGTACGTTCTGTATTCCATGATAAGAGGATCGTTGTCATTGAAAATGATTTCGGGAAGGCGGGGATTGACGCGGAGCTGCTCCGGGAATGCAGCCTGACGGTCACCAGCTTGAATGCAGGCTGTATCTGCTGCAGCCTGACCGGCGATTTTGAAAAAGCCCTGGAACGGATTCAGAAGGATTATGCGCCGGACGCCATTGTGGTGGAACCGTCCGGCGTGGGGAGGCTTTCTGACATCGCCAGACTATGCTTAAAACAGGAGAATAAAGGAAAACTTCACCTTCAAAGGACAATTACCGTGGTGGATATCCGTTTCTTTGATAAGTATTTGAAAAACTATGGAGAGTTTTATAAGGATCAGATATCCTATGCAGATCTAATCCTGCTGAGCCACCAGGAGGAGTGTCAGAAAGAAATCGGACGGGTAAAAAAGAGTATTCTGGATATCAATCCGCAGGCCAGAATTGAAGCGGACTTCTGGGATTCCATTCCACGCCCTGTCTTCCAGTATGGGCCGCGGAATATTGCCCTGTTTAAGCTGGGTATGGAGCAGTCGGTATCCATGAAACCGGTTCGGATCAGAACGGGATACCGGAAGGACAGCAAACAGAAAAACGGGATTCTTTTCCGTCATTTTGTCAGAGCGGTCTTTTCGGCAGTAACACTGGAGTGTGCGGAACCGCTTTCAGAAGAACAGCTTCGAAAAAAGGTGCTGCATGTCGTAAAACAGGCGGATGGAGAGATTCTGAGGGGAAAGGGAATTGTAAAAAGTTCTCCTCATGGTCTGATCTTTCATTTTATGCCGGGCAGCCTGGAGATAGTGCCTGCAAATATAGAAGGAAACCAGCTTTGTTTCATTGGAACAGGGCTTGACGAGCAGCAGATCAAGACATTATTCAGCGAGGAATTGTGATATGAGGACACCCGCATGGATCATAACCGGATTATTGGATTCGGGAAAAACAACACTGATTAACAAGTTGATGGAAGAGGTGCTGCATGAGCGAAACGTGCTGGTTATCCAGTTCGAGTCCGGGGATGAGACGCTCCGAAATGACAGACAGATTCAAACACTGGTGTTCTCCAAGAGCCGGCTGGAGCAGTTCCCCATGAGTATTACCGACCGGATTCTGGAGTATTTAGAACAGTACAATCCGGATTTGATGCTGGTAGAATGGAACGGGATGGAGCACTTCCACAAACTGGAGGAAATGCTGCTCCAGTTTTCAGCCGCACCGATGGTGAGCGTGGAAAAAGTAATCTATATGGCAGATGAGACCGGACTGCAGCACAGGATTCCTGATACCGGAGCCGCGGCATTTTCGCAGATTGCAGGAAGCGACTGCGCTTACATCAGAGCCACAAAACACTTACATGGCAAAACAGACGCCAGTCTCCTTTATAACTGCAATCCGGATATCCGGGTGTTTTCCGAGCGGAAATGGGAGCGATTTGTCCGTGAAATGTTTCACTTCAACGCACAGCCGGGACACTGGTTCCTGATTGTTCTGACTGCTGCGTTGGCTTATCTGTTTGCGTTTAACCTGCTCGGAGATTTCGGGGTTCCTGTTGAACGTTATGCCAGCAGATTTCTCGGAGTATTTTTACAGGCAGCCCCGTTTCTGGCAATCGGAGTTTTGCTTTCCTCCGCCATCCAGGTTTATATACCACCGGACTGGATTCAGAGAAGGTTCCCGGAAAAAGTTCTGACAGGCCAGTTGTTTGCGATTCTGGCTGGCTTCTGCCTGCCAGTCTGCGACTGCGCCTCCATCCCGGTCTTTAAAAGTCTGGTTAAGAAAGGCGTCCCTCTGCCTGCCGCGGTAACCTTTATGCTGGTATCCCCGGTTATTAATCCTGTGGTAATTCTCTCCACCTGGTATGCCTTTAACGGCAATTACCGGATGATTGCGGTCCGCTGCGGTCTGGGGATTCTGTGCGCGGTGATCTGCGGACTGACCTGCCTAATCCGGACACCGGGGGATTATCTGCTGGAGGAGGCTGTGCCGGTACAGTCCGGCTGTGGAGATTACAGGCTTCCCACCGGTAATGAAAACACCCGGGCGGCCCGTTTTTCCATGATGATCCGTCATGCGCAGAACGAGTTCTTTGCCGTGGGAAAATATCTTCTCACTGGTATTTTTGTATCAACGCTGTTTCAGGACCTCATTCCTTCTGCCATATTGGCCGGAAGTGGGTCTGGCCCGTGGAAAGCCCTTATTCTGATGATGGGGCTGGCCTTTATTCTGTCCCTCTGTTCATCCTCCGACGCGGTGGTGGCAAGAAGTATGGCAGGAAGCCTCCCCGCCGGGCCGCTGATCGGATTCCTGGTATTCGGACCGATGATGGACATGAAGAATGCTGCCATGCTGCTGTCAGGCTTTCGGTCTAAGTTTGTGGTCCGGCTGGCCGTGACTGCGTTTCTTGTCTGTTTCATTGTAGTCGCACTGTTTATGCTGTGCGGAAGCGGAGGAATATGGATATGATGCTGAAAGGAAAAGGCTGGAACCTCCAGGTGCTGACGGAATGCTGCTGTTATCTGATTTTCGGATATCTGCTTTTTCGTTTGACATACTCGGGCGAGTATCTGAACTATGTGACGCCGAGAATGAAGCCGTACCTCTACGGAATGTCGGCTCTGATGCTTCTCTGGACTTTATGGGAAGGAAGAAATCTGCTGACACCGCAGTACAAGGCAAACCTGTCACGCTCCTTCGTTTTTATTATACCGATTCTGCTGCTCACCGTTCGTCCGGCTGCACCGGGAGGAAGCAGTATGATTCAAAATTACGACGATTCCGGGATCTCGATGGCAGCAGAAAATGGCGGCGGGCTTCTGTCTGCCGGGGGAAATCAGACGACGCAAAGTGAAAAAAAAGATTCGGTCGATGAAACGGCCGATGAAGCAGCCGCCAGCGAAGACGAAAGTCCCTGGTACGACTTAAACGGTTTGGACGAGGATACAAAAACCATCACAATCGCTGACGAAGATTACTATACCTGGATGTATGAGCTGAGTTCCTTCTACGAAAAGTATGAGGGCTACACCGTCGTGGTGAAAGGATTTATATACAAAGACCCTGAGATAGAAAAAATCAGTGATTTCGCTTTGGTTCGTCTGTCTATGTGGTGCTGCGCGGCGGATTTATCACCGATCGGCTTTCTGGTAGACAGCAGCGGAACTTTGGATTTTAAGGAGGACGACTGGGTGGTCGTAAAAGGAGCGCTCGAAGCCAGCACGGACGGCGAGACCCTGATGCTGAAAGCACAGAGTATTGACAGAGCGGAGAAGCCGGCAACAGAGTATGTCTATCCATACTTCTAACCCTTAAAAAGGAGAACTGAAAATGGCAAAGGAATCGAAAGCCGAGATATTAAACTTGACATTTCTAATGAGCAGTGTATACTGTAATTGAATGAACAGTTCAATAAAAAGGAGGGTACCCGTGGAGAACAGACTGCAGACAATCTATGAAGCCGCAAGTTCTTTGTTTATCAACAAAGGATATATAAGGACTCAAATGAAAGATATCGCTAAGGAGATCGGTTTATCAACAGGTATGCTGTATGTATATTTTAAGGGGAAAAAGGACATCTTGGACTTTATTTTGAAATGTACCATCGCCCCTGATTTTATACAGCAAGAATTTCAATATCCAATTGATGAACGGTTTTTCGAAAGGCTGTCCGAAGAAATTATTACGGTTCTGAATGAAAGCCACGAAAAATTCAGCGAACCGTTATCAAGAGAAGCAGACGGATATTTATTTGAACAAATGATTTCTGACGCTTTTGATACAATAGCGCGATATGGAACCGGCTGCCTCGTGTTAGAAAAAAATATAAACGACATGGGCGTATTGGGAGACTACTATCAAAGATACCGTAAAAGATTTTTTGATAATATTTTAAGCTATGTCAATATCTATCTTCACAGCGGAGAGATGCGGGCGGTTAAATACCCGGAGCTGACAGCGCAGCAAATTGTCGAAACCTTGGCCTGGTGGGGCATGCACGTCCAGAACGATGCATTTGAAACGCAAAAGAACATTCCTGTTTCTGTGGCAAAAGAGATTTGTATGGATAATCTTTTATATGCCTACAAGAAATAAATCATTTATACGGGGCGCAGAGAGACCCCGTATAAAAATACCCGCTTCATTAAATGAACCATTCAATTATAGGAGGAATTATTATGTTTTCAAAAACGCAAATCGCTGCCGCACTGGCAAGTCTTCTGTGTCTTACTGCATTATCCGGCGGCTGTTCCAGCTCGCAGGGTCCCACCCAAACGAAAGAGTTTTCACTTACCGATGTGAAGTCAATTATGGTCGATTATGATGGGGAAAGCGTGACCATGAAAGAGTGTGATTCTGACAAAATTGTTGTTGTGGAGTATATGGATAAAACCAAAAAATCGTATTTCGCCAAAATAGATTTAGTGGGAGGCGTACTAACCATATCCGAGGGCGCGCGTCCCATTGGGAACGGCGTGCATTCCTATATGGAGCTTTATTTGCCGGAGGCCTATCAGGACAGCCTTTCCATTCATACAACGAACGGAAACATTTTATCCGGTGTTGCCCTGACATTAGACAGTTTCCACGCCGATACGACCAACGGCGAACTTGAAGTTTCCAACCTTACCGCTGACAAAATTGTTTTTAAAAGCACCGGAGGAAAGCTGACGGCAAAAAATATTTCCGCACAAGTTTGTACAATTGATACTACCAATGCAGATACACGGCTGGATTCCATAACCGGCATGATTGAATACAAATCGAAAGGCGGAGATTTGACAGTGGACGAAGGCGTTGGCTCTGGAAACTTTAAAGTAACAGGAGATGGGAGCTTAAAGCTTACTTTTGCGGAAGTAACCGGCGACATATCCGCATACACCAAAAACGGCAGCATTACGCTGGTAATTCCGGATAGCCTGCATTTTGCGTTTACCGCCACAACCCAAAACGGCACTACCCAAACGTCCTTTCCGGAATTGTTATCCATTACTGAAAAAACAGCTGGGGGAACGATTGGCAATGACGCTGACGTAAAAATAGGGCTGGAAACAAAGAATGGGGACATCAATGTGACAAAATAAAAAAACGGAGATCATGCGAAGAAAACGGAGATCAAACGAATGGATAAGCAAACTCAAAATCAAAAAAAGATCGTCATCGGCTTTTGCCGCAGGAAGACAGGGAAAGGAAGTAACAACATCACAAAATGTGAATGTATGGATTTCGTAGAAGCCACCCATAGGAACCAGGTATATCCCTTGCTGTATTGCCGCATGGAAACAATGGGAAATCTCGATACAGCCCGCCTAAAAAACGCGATAGACTTATCCAGCAAAATCGTACCGGAGGTTCTATATTCTTACGATTTCAGGCGCGGGTGCTTTGTCAATCAAGGTTTTACTGCGGATCATACAGTTATCATCAAACAATACGATCTGGTGGAAGCCGATCTGATGGAAGCTCTGCAATGGGATTTAAGCCAGCGCCCTCAGCTTCGAATTACCATTTATAGAGAAGAACGAAAAGATACGGTTCTGATTGGAATGAGCCACATACTAACGGATGGCAATGGATTTTTACAATATCTGTACCTTTTGGCCTCTTTATATAACGGGGAGTCTCCGGCTGTTCATTTACAAAACAAGAGAGAGATTGCCCCTCTCTTGAAAAATATTCATGTTCAGCCGCCAACCGAGCAGACCAGGAGAGGGCGCTATACCGCTGTTCCGCCATTGCGGCCTGTTTCAAATGGGAAGAACTATTTCTGGTTAAACTGCAGCATTACGTCCGATGATCTGACAGCGCTTCAGGCGAAAGCAAAAAAATGCGGTGTAAGCCTCAACGATGTTTTTATGACGGCCTATGTTCGCGTGATTGCCCGTCTCCAACATATCAATAAGGTAGTCATTCCTTGTCCAGCTGATCTGCGCAGGTTTCAAGCAGAACCTGACCATTTGACCATTGCAAATATGACTGGAATCTATAAGAGATTAACCATTGAATTTATGCCTCAACACACATTTTATACGACGTTAGTGCAGATTCATCTTGAAATGGCACTTCAAAAGGCAGGATATCGCTGCTTTGCGGGAATAAGACCACTGCACTGTGTATTTAACAAGTTTTTTCGCCCCGCACTGTCTTGTGCAGTCAAAGCAGTTTACCGCGTACTTCCTGTTTCATACTCGAATATGGGCATTGTAGACCACAACAGACTTTATTTTAAAAATAGCGATGTTGTAAGCTGCTCTTTAGCAGGTACATTTCGGCTTCCACCAGATTTTCAATTGACAATTAGTGCCTTTCGGGGTGTATGCACATTTAACTGTACCTTAGCAGGAAGTGCAGGAGACGATATCATTGGACAACAGATTTTGGAACAGGTGAAATCAGAATTATTGGCATGGTTGACAGAATAACGAAATAAACATCATAATCTGGCGTCATTTGATGGAGAGGAGCAAATGTATGCTCCTCCTTTTTTTGTTCTATTCCCCCAGCCGTTTCACCATCGCCTCATCAAAGATGGCGGCCAAATCGGCCTGCCTGCCGTATTCGAAGCTGATCCGGCCCTCATAGGCCATGGAATCACAGGAATCTGTGGCAACGAATATACGCAGCGTCTCGCCGTCCTCCCGGACAAAGTCAACAGGGGCAACGTAAGGGCAGGCTCCCGATGCCTTCCTCGGACTTAGAAGTTTCCAGTTTTTGGCGGAGTTCTTCCTGCTCCGCGCCGGTAAGGGCGATGCTGCAGGTATATGGCTCAGAATAAAATTTTATCGTGCTCTCATCCTGATAATAAAACTGGACATAAGACTGCCCTTCCTGGTAAAAGGACAGTTCCGGCCTGCTCTTCATGAAATCAAGCATTTCTCTGCCGGATTGGCTGAATGCATAGAGGAAGGAGGGGGTCTCTGTCAAGGCGTCAGCATCAAATTTCCCAAAACAGAAGCTGTCCAGTCCGGTGTCATACCCCAAAGGCATGTCCAGCAGGGAGTAGCCTTCCAGCTCATAGAGGACGACAGGATCGGAATTTCGGTCATAATAACCAACATAAAGCTGAGCATCGAGCTCACCCACATTCAGCGAACTGTAGTCGTCATATACCGGAGCATTCTCACGTCTGACAGCAACATAATATTCCAGTCCGCCGCCGTCGGTCCGCCCGGTTATCTCATAATGCCCTTGAAGCCTGTCCGACAGATGTTTTAAATCTCCTTCGTCCGCTGTCCGGAATATGACATTGTCAATATAGCTTTCAACGAGGGAAAGATATTCATCCAGCGGACTGACAGTCTGGACAGGTTCCGTTCCAAGGGGTATGTCAGGAACGGCAGCAGGGGAAGAAGAGACGGATTCACTGTCGATGGAAAGCGGCGCTTTTGAGCAGGAAACAGTTGACAGCATGACGGCCGCCAGGGCAGCAGGAACGAAAAGGTTCAGTGATTTTATCATAATGGAATCCCTTTGCTTTCTTTTCATGATAGGGTTGTGATGCTTTGGAATCGTCTGTAAAGTTCAATATTACCCTATCATACCAGAGGGGGATTTTCAATTAATAATCTCTTAAGAACGTTGTAAATGCCTGCCCTAAAATAATTTTGAAAAAGGAGAGTATAGTAATAACTACCTTTTACAGGCTTGCTGACCCAGAACAGATTGCAATGCATGGTGTTCCTGGTCAGTAAGTTTTACAAAATCATACTTTAATTATATTTAGAAATGAAGTATAATAAATCCAGCGATAATTAGAATTTGAAAAGATAAAAAATACAGAGAAAGGCGAAATGTTTATGAAATTTACGATAAAAAGGACGATTGCAGTCCTTTTGACGTGTAGTGTTTGCGTGGTGCTGTCCGCCTGCACTCCAGCCGGAGACAAGGAGGAACACACCGGCTCCCAGTCCGAAACACAGGAGGAAATCATTACGATCACTGCCCATGATGGGCTGAAGTTTGAGGGCAAGCTGCGCCTGCCAGAGGGAGAGACCGCGGATAAACTGGTAATCTATATCAATGGCTCCGGCCCAAACACCTATGACAACAAGCGCCAGGCGGGTGATGTCACGTTCAATTACCATGACCTGTTTGCAGAGCAGTTTACACAGGAAGGCATAGCCTATTTCAGCTATAATACCCGCGGTGTGACGGTTGGAAACGAGGCTCCCTATTTTGCGGAAATTGACGAAGCTGCCTACCAGTCTTATCTTCCTCTTAATCAAGTTAAGGACGTGGAAACGATCATCCGCGATCTGAAAGCAGACAGCCGACTGCAGAACGCAAAAGTGATCCTGCTGGGGTGGAGCGAGGGTACTATGATCGCGCCGTTGGTGGCGCTCGATGGCGAGGTTCAGGTGGACGCACTTTTTCTCGCGGGCTACTGCAATGAAACGATGGCAGACATTTTAGAGTGGCAGCTGACAGGTGGATCCAGTATGGTGAACGTCGGGGCATATCTGGACAGCGATGGAGACGGTACGGTCACGAAGGCAGAGTACGACGCCGACCCCTTTCAGGTAACAGCACAGTTCGGTGCCTTTGAAGAAATGGATGTCAACAGCGACGGTGAGATTAATCGGAAGGATTTTGAACTAATGCTGAAAGATACTCATGACGAGACCTTCCGGGCTTTCGATGGGGGAGATGATGCGTGGCTGAAGGAGAATTATGGCGTCCGTCTGACATCGGCATGGTTCCAGGCACACAGAAAAATCTCGCCAAACCGGGAGACTCTGCCACAGCTCACCCTGCCTGTTTATATTTTTCAAGGAACCATTGACGCAAACGTGCCAGTGGAGCAATCCCGTGAAATCGCGGAAGCGTTCCGGACAGCCGGGAAAACCAACCTGCATTTTTTTGAATTTGAAATGCATGACCACGACTTGAATTATATACTCTACCCAATCTCCGGTACAATCTCTGAGGGCCTTCAGGCCATCTTTGATACGGCAAAAGAGTTATAATGGTTGCTGCTGACCTAAAGATTGGAATTTGAGGAGGTAAGATTAAGCTGGAAAGATGGGATACAATCTATCTGTTGGTATACAAGATTCTGTTTTTCTTGTGTTTTTCCGTCAAATAGTGTAGACTGTATTATAGACTGCTGCATAAGCACTATTTGATACCATAAATGAATGGAAAGGTAGATATGCATGGAAGAACCCTCAACTCTTTTTCAATATCTGTACACTACCTTAACAGCGGAAATACACACGGAAAAGCTTCGTTACGGTGAAAGACTCCCATCGATCAGAGCACTTTGCCGCATATATAATGTAGGTATCCGAACAGTAAACGACGTTTTAAAAGCGTTGAATGAGAATGGATATATCAAAACGGAAATCCGAAAAAATGCTATAGTCATTTACAGAAATGACGAACAAATGGGTTCTTTGCAGCCTGTTAAAGAATTATTGGCCCGCAAAGAAGCTGTGGTTGATTTACTGAAGACCATGGGCTGTTTCTTTCCACATATTATCGCCAGCGGTGCCATGCTGTGCGATACTGCCCATTTAGAGGAAATGATTCGGTCTGCAAGAGGACTTATAAATAAGCCTATTAAGGAAAAATGGCGCGTCAGCACCGATATTATTCAGCAAATCATTTCATTTCATGGAAACCGCCTGCTGACAGAGCTTTTCATCGATATGAACATATACGGGCAGGTGCCGGTATTGGAGGGGCTTGAAAATCCATTTCTTGATATGACATGGGATCAGGAACGAAATATTAGCTACCTTTTTGACTCAATTAAATCAAAGGATTATGAGGGACTGTATACCCGCATAGAAGAGTTGTATGTAGATGGCGCCCGCAAAGTAGAAAAATATTTGGAGAAACTTGCAGAAATATATTCCCAGTTTGCTAACGTGGAGAAATCCACCTATAAATGGGAGGCCAGAAACGGCCGTGTGTTTCGCTATATGGAGTTATCTCGTCATCTTGCTTACAAAATAGGTAAGAATATCTATCCGGTTAATGGCTGCCTGCCGACAATCATGGAACTGGCAGATGAGTATGCAGTATCACCGTCAACAGTGAGAAAAGCGTTGGGGGTACTGAATACATTAGGAATTGTCCGAACCGTTAAGAAAGGCGGCTCTATTGTTACACTGAATGCTGCCTCCAGCATCGATATTCAAATGAAAGACGCAGCCATGAAACGCGATGCCGTCACCTTTCTGAGCGCTCTCCATATGTGCGCCATGACCTGCCGTACCGTAGCGCTGCTGGGATTTGACCGTCTTGAGCAGGAAACTATCGACCGTCTTGTTATTGAAGTGGCGGATGAAGGGAATCGTTCTGTAACATTTACGATACTAAGTGCCCTTGTCCAGGTGCAGCCTTACGAGGGTATACGAGAAATATATGCTCAAATGGAACTACTTTTTTCCTGGGGATATTACTTTTCTTTTACACAACAGAGTAAAGAACAGTATCAGTTTATTCATGAAAAAAGTAAATTGTTGCTGCAGTTTTTGCTTATAAAAGAAAAAAAAGCATTTGCCGACATCATACAGGAAATCCACCTGAATATTTTTACCCACATAAAAAACACTTTAGTATCCTATGGCGCAACAGAGGGAATATATTTATTTCCGCCAGTGCCGGATACGTTTGAAAAGAGCAGAACTTTGTTGCACTGGGATCATGCATGAAAAACAGGTATGATCCTTTTTTTCAAAACAAAAATATCTGTATACGTATATAACTTTATTAAGAAAAAAATGAATCCGATTTAAATGTTCGGGTACGGGTTAAGAACAAAGAAGCAACAGATTGAAAGAAAGACAGGTAAGTCCCTGTCTAAATGAAATTTTCGGTACCATGAGGAACTGCTCAGGAAAGGAATGAGTCATGACAATGAACCGCAATACCCTATTGATTGTAGACGATATGGAGGTCAACCGTGCAGTACTTCGGAATTTGTTTATAAAAGACTTCAATATTTTGGAAGCCCATAACGGCGAACAGGGGCTAATGCTGCTGAATCAGTGCAGGGACCGGATTGCGGCTGTATTACTGGATATTGTCATGCCGGTAAAGGATGGATACCAGATGATGACAGAGATGAAATCGAGTGGCTTGTTAAACATGGCTCCGGTTATTGTGATAACCAGTGAAGATGCGCCGGAGGAAGAGGTACGCGCATTTGATTCGGGCGCCACGGACATCATCCTGCGCCCCTTTGAAGCTTGCACGGTAAAGCGCCGGGTGCAGAATGTGATTGAATTAAATGAGTACCGACAACATCAGGAGGATATCATCCAGGAACAGGCTGCTATCCTGCGGGATTCTACCGATGCGCTGACGGACGTCCTCTCTTCTGTCATTGAACACCGCAGTGTAGAAACGGGGCAGCACGCCTTACGTATCCGGCTGTTCATCCGGGCGCTGTTGGAGGATGTGATGCGCAGCTATCCGGAATATGACCTGGATGAGAGAAAAATCGAGGTGATTTCCAGGGCCGCCACCCTTCACGATATCGGAAAGATTGCGATCCCCGATGCCATTCTCAATAAACCGGGTCCCCTGACCCCGGAAGAAATGGAAATCATGAAAACCCATCCTATGAAGGGCTGTGAAATATTAAATGATCTGGGGCGTATGCACGATAAGGAATATCTGCAATACGCATATAACATTTGTCGTTACCATCACGAGCGCTGGGATGGCAGCGGTTATCCCGAGGGCCTTGCCATGAACAACATTCCAATCTGTGCCCAGGCGGCGGGTATCGCCGATGCGTATGATGCACTTACAACAGACCGGGTATATAAAAAGGCATACTCCCCTGAAACTGCCAGTAATATGCTCCTGAATGGTCAGTGCGGCATTTTTGCTCCACGCCTTTTGGAATGTTTTAAGAAGATTCGTGAAATATTTGCCAGTATTGCCGATGAATATGCGGATGGACACGCCCCACAGATACACTTTTCGAAAAATCATGATACAGGTATAAACGAACCGTCATTTGAAATCAATACACTTGAATTCGGCCAGATGAAATATTTCGCCATGCTGCGCTACGAGAATTCCACAGTAATGGAGGTGGATATGAACAGCGGCGTCTATCATCTGGTCTATAAGCAGAACAATGATTTTGACAAGCTGAGTCCGGTGGGGCAGTTCGAGGCCTCCTATTTAGTGTTTTTGCAGGAAGCAGTTCACCCAGATGACAGGAATCTCATCCAGCCCATCGGTTATCTTGAGGAATTTCTGAAAAGCGGCGCCATGAAAAAATCCCGAAAGTACCGAATGTATCATTGCTCCACTGGAGACTATATCTGGTATGAGGTGACAATCCTGCGGATATATGCGGATATCCCCAATCAGCATAAAATATTGGTAGTTTGGCGTCTATGCGAGAAGAATACAGCTTCACCGAAAAAGGCCTCCACTTCAACTTGCGCGGTTATGGACAGCTCGCTGATCGGCATGCAAAAATGCCAGAATGACCGATGGTTTACCATTATAGATATCAATGACGGTTTTACCACTCTGCTGGGATACACCAGGGCTGAGATTGAACAAGTATTTCACAACAGGTTTGTGGAAATGATTCATCCGGAAGACCGGGAAAAAGCAATCAGGGAGGCCAGAGAACAGCAGAGTAAAGGCAATACGTTTGAAATAGAGTACCGGGTGGCTACAAAAGATGGAAAGGTACTTTGGATATTAGATAAGAGCCAGCTGCATACAGACGACAGCGGAATCGATTACATCAGCTGCGTGCTGATCGACATCACAACAGAAAAGCAAGAACAGGAAAAGCTCCGGCTGGCTCTCGAACGCCACCGTATTATCCTTAACCAATCAAACGACGTTATCTTCGAATGGGATATAACTGCAAACAAGCTTTATTACTCCCGAAATTGGGTCAAGAAGTTTGGGTATAGTCCCATTACCGATGACATCGAGCTTCGGATTCCGCAGTCCTCACATATCCTGCCGGAGGATGTCCCGACTTTCGTCCATCTGATGAACAGTGTGAGTGAAGGGGCGCCTTATGGAGAAGCGGAGCTGAGGATTGCAAACGCTGAAGGCCGGTACATATGGTGCCGTATCCGGGCCACTACTCAATTTGATCAGGAGGGAAAACCCGTCAAGGCGGTTGGCGTAATCTTGGATATTGATCGGGAAATGCGCCGGACACAAAATCTGATTGAGAAAGCGGACAGGGACGGGTTGACGAATTTACTGAACAAGGAGGCAGCCTACCGTCGGATACGTGGGATACTTGAAAACCGCCAGGCCACAGAAACCGGCGCCATGCTGCTGATCGATCTGGATGATTTTAAATCGGTTAACGACACCTACGGCCACATGTTTGGTGACGCTGTTTTGATCGAGGCGGCGGATCTGCTGCAAAGGCAATTCCGTTCCGAGGATATCGTCGCCCGAATCGGAGGGGATGAGTTTCTGGTATTCATGTATAATATCACTAGTCGGGATTTATTGATAAGACGTGCAGAAAAAGTGGTAAATGTCATGCAAAACGTACTGCAGGATACCCAACGAGGCGTTTCCCTTTCCTGCAGTGTGGGTCTTACCTGCTATCCCTCCGACGCTTTAAACTATCAGGACCTGTTTAACTGCTGTGACCGCGCTTTATATATGGCGAAGCTGCTTGGGAAAAACCAGTTTGCCTTTTATGATGAAGATACCGCAAATCGAGTAGCCGAGACGGCAACGCAGCGGTCATCCATGAAGCGTACCCGAATCGAGTCGGATGAAAGCGGTGACTATGAGGTTGCAAAATTGGGTGAAAAGGCCTTTCGAATCTTGTATAAAACGACCGAGATGGAAAAAGCGCTCCCATTCGTATTAAAAATGTGGGGACAAAAACTGGGGGTCAGCCGGGTCAGCCTGTTCGAGGTGTCTGGTAATGGCAGTATCTGCAGCAATACCTTTGAGTGGTGTAACGAGGGAATTTCTTCGCAAAAAGAGAATTTTCAGCGAATACCCTACGAGGAGATGAAGGGGTGCCGGGAAAGCCTTGACAGCAAAGGTGTTTTCTATTGTGCCGATACATCGGTTTTACCCAGGGAACTACATCAGTCGTTGATTCCGTCGGATGTCCGCTCCATGCTGCAGTGCGCGCTCTACAACAATGGAAAGTTTGCAGGAATGGTCGGCTTTCATGACTGTGCGGGCAGAATGTGGATGCAAAACGAAATTGATGCACTTATCCTATTTTCAGAACTGCTCTCTACGTTCCTTTTCAAATGGCGCGAACAGGAATAATATGATGCTGAATGACACAATCACATAGACGAGTACTGGCGAGACGACCCGGAGGCAGCAGCCACGATGGAAACTCGGGCGCTGGCAAGATCTATATTGTACATATTTAATTCGCCGGTTCGGGAGGTTACTAAATGAGAAAACGATTTTTAACGCGATTTATAGGTTTATTGTCTGTTGCTTTTATCTTGGCAGGCACTCCGGTTACTGCCACAGCAGAAGAGCCGGAAGAAGCCCGTGTGCTAACCGTAGCATTCCCTGAAAGTCCGGGAATCAACGAGGTGTATGAGGATGGTACCTATGGCGGCTGCGCCTATGATTGGTTGCAGGAGATAGCCAAGTACACCGGTTGGGAGTATGAAATTATCACAGGCGACGCCAACAAACTGATCGATAATATGATGACCGGCCAATACGACCTGATGGGCGGAATGTTTTTGAATCCGCAGATTGAGGAATATTTTAATTATCCCAAATATATCATGGGTTCCAATTACTCCTTGCTGATATACCGGAGGGACGATCAAAGCATCAAGCAGTACGACTATACCACCATGAACGGTAAACGCATCGGTGTGCTGCGCAAGGCGACCGCAAAAATAGAACGGCTAAAAAAGTTCCTCGATTTCAATAATATTCAATGTGAACTTGTGTATTATGACGACGGCAAAGAGTATGAAAACTGCCTCGAGACGGATAAGGTGGATTTGCTGTTGGGAAATGACATATACATGAAAGACCATTACAATGTAGCCGCCAAATTCAGCGGAGACCCATACTACATCGTCACTCCGAAAGCGGACCCCGAACTGTGTGAAGAACTATCCTGGGCAATGGAGCAGGTATACGCTGCCAATCCTGCTTTTGCTGAGCAGCTGTACGATAAGTATTTTCCGGACAAATATATTAATTCCATCACCTTCACCGACCAGGAGCTATCCTACATCAAAGAAAGCAGAGCCTTGAAGGTTGCGGTTCTTCGGGACCGATACCCCCTGTTTTATATACAGGAAGATGGGAGAAAAGGCATGGTGCCCCAATGTTTAGCTCTTGTAACGGAACGGACAGGCCTTTCCTTTGAATATGTACTTGCCGACACCTATCAGGAAATGCTGGATATGGTTCTTTCGGGCGAAGCTGACCTTGTCGGCAGCTTTATGGATAACGATGCTTCCGCCAAATATCTGGGACTAATTCGTGTCTCTGAATATGCAAGGCTGGATTCCGTTATCCTTCGCGACAAACGAAGATCCAGTACGGGGCCTCAGGTTATGGCTGCACCTCAGGGTCGTATGGTTAAAACACTCTCAGGCGAGGATACTGTTATATATTACAGCGGGTATGAGGAATGCATTAAGGCAATCAACAGCAAAGATGACGTGGACTACACCATTATGCCGGCAGCCTTTGTCGACGACTATTATTCAAAAGACTATTATGCCAACATTCTATTGATAGCAGATACTGGTACGCAGGTAAAATTCAGTCTGGCCTTACCAAAACAAAGTGATTCGGTCCTTTATTCCATACTTAGTAAGGCTATCAATAATATTTCTGATGATGAAACTGCGGAACTGATTGTAAACAATACCATGATACCAAAGAACAACGCCATTACCCTGAAAAGCCTGATTTATACAAATCCTTTTATGTTCCTGACTATCTGCATCGGTTTTATTCTGCTGATTTTTATGCTTATTTTTTTAATCAGCTTGTATAAAATGCGGACAAAAATGATACGGCTGGAATTGAATAAGGCGGTGGAGACCGGCAAAGCCAAATCTGAGTTTTTGTCCCGGATGAGCCATGAAATACGGACGCCCATGAACGCTATCATCGGGCTGACAAACCTGATCAGAATGTCCGGTGGTACCACGCCGGAGGTGGATGAAAACTTAGGAAAAATTCATTCTTCAGCGAACTTTTTGCTTTCCTTGCTGAATGATGTCCTGGATATGTCCAAGATAGACAGTAACAAAATGAAAATAGAAAGCGCGCCGCTTGATCTTGAAAAATTGGTTCTGCAGATTAACAGCATGATGGGGGCGCAGGCCAAGGAAAAGAGAATTTCGCTGGAGGTGTCCTGCCTGATGAAGTCTCCCCATGTTGAGGGAGACCGTATGCGGCTGCAGCAGGTGCTTACCAACCTACTGTCGAACGCCTGCAAATTTACCAATGAGGGTGGAGCGATAAGGATGATCATTCAGGAAAAAGAACGTTCTGTTGAATCCGTAACCCTTCGGTTCAGCGTGAGAGACAACGGTATTGGCATTCATCCGGAGGATATGGAGCGAATCTTTCATTCCTTTGAACAGGCAAAGGATAGTAACGTGCGGGCAGCCGGTACAGGTCTGGGACTTGCCATTAGCAGCCACCTGGTGTCCCTGATGGGCGGAGAACTGAAGGTGGATAGTAAACCGGGGATAGGTTCGGAATTTTACTTTACGATAACACTTCCCGTCTGTACTGTACCGATCGTCGCTGAAAATGATACCGTTGAGATAGAAGAGGAGAAGCTGCGGGGGCTCCATGTACTGCTGGCTGAAGATAATGATTTGAACGCGGAAATAGCGGTTTCGCTTATGGAGATAAAAGGGATTACGGTTGACAGAGCCATAGACGGGCAGAAGGCAGTGGAACTATTCGAACAAAGTCCTCCGGCAGCTTACAACGTTATTTTAATGGATATCAATATGCCAGTGAAGGATGGACTTGCGGCTACAATGGAAATCCGGGCGCTGGCAAGACCGGACGCAGCCACTATTCCCATTTTAGCTATGACGGCCAATACATTCCAAGAGGATCGGGAAATCGCAGCAAAGGCCGGGATGACGGGCTTTTTGCCCAAGCCTTTTGATATCGGGCAATTATATCGTCTGCTGTTAGATTCAAAGGGAGTTATTAAATGAAATTACTTTTGGTAGTGGACGAGGAAATATTGTCCGATGCCCTTGCACAGGGGCTTAGAAAATTTGGCTATGCCGTGGATTGTGCGTACGATCGTAGCAATGGAAAAAGATCTTGGCAGTTATAATCAAATGTATAAACAAAATGAGCGGCTGGAAAAACAACTTATTTCCTGCCGCTCATTCGCGCCTATAAACATATCACTGTTATAGCGTTTTTACTCATTGGGAATACTTCCATGTTTGTTCACGGATCAATTAAAGTTCTAAACCATAAGCCTGTATTTTCCAGCCGTCTTCCTGTTTTATAAACTCTAGTGTCAAATACTGGAACGTATCACTCTGGGCATTCGGCTTAAATTCGCAAGAAACGGTGTATCCGTCTCCAATATCGGCTTCTTTTATATCAGCTAATCCTTTTACAGTTATATCTGTAACTTCTTCTGCGGAATCAAGCACTTTAACAGGAGCTTCATATGAACTGGATAAATATTTTTTTATCACTTCTATATTCCGGTCAAAGTAAGCTGTACAAAACACATCTGCGATGTTTTTAACTTCCAGAGCATCTTCTGAAAGTTCCTCGGTAGTTTCCTCCATTGCTAATGCTTCTTCTGGCGTTTCCGCCACAACACTTGCTGATTCTTCCGGCATTCCGGCAGTATACTCCTGGCTTTCCATTTTTACGTCATTAATAGACGGGCTTTGTTCCACGGGGGGCTCCGCTGTTTTTGTCTCCGCCAGCGAACAGCCCGACAGTATAACAGCCATCATTACAGCCAAAAACGTAAAATTCTTTTTTTTCATATTTCCTTTTATAAATCTTCTCATTTTATAATCCTCCCATATAGTTCACTGCTTTGATTTCATTATAACGGTTTTGTCTGGTAAATGCACAAAAATACTATAAAGTTTCCATTACAATTTTCTGAAGAAATAAACTCTTAGCCGGAGCATGGTCTCCCGCCAATTTGAAGGATTTCACCAAAATTAAATGATCCGGGTTTTATCGGACAAAATAACTGAATTTCTTTTCCAGCAGGGAAAAATCACAGCAGAAGTAAAAGAACTCTGTAGGTATGGCCTGATGCTTGTTAATGGGAATGGGGTGGCAATGCATGGTTTTCATGCTCACCTCCATTCCCATCCTGTTAATTTTGATTTTGTAATAAGCAACACGGGCGGTCATGTTGCTTTACAAGAGCAAGAGGACAATGCGAGGAGTTCGATAATTTGAAATTTGTGGGAGATGATACTGTGGAGGATAAAATAAAATTTATTATTGATGAATATATTGCAAATGTAAATGATATATGTCGTATATTGCTGGAAGGGGGAAATGAACAGAAAAATTTAAAACTTAAAACAAAGTGGGATTTTTTTGAATATATTAGCAAGACACATATTATGGAATTGTATGTAAATGGTATTAATTATAAATTACATGGAAGAGGTTGTTTTGCGTTTAGCAGTGAAAAGTTGGTGCGGCGTAGATCCATGGATTTTAGGGATGACCTTAAAGAAAAACAAAAGTCCTTATGTTGAATTCTATGATGGAAAATTATTAAAGGAGGCTTGTGATCTAGCTCTGAATGAGGGGCTTATGTTAAAAAACGGACTTTATCATTATTCAATACCAATAAAGGAAACGTTTATGACAGATGACATTATTTGGAACTTAAAAAAACGCCATATATCTTCCAGAAAGATACATATTTGAGAAATATTGCTGCTCCGATATGCTTATACGAAGAATGGCCCGCCGAATTATATCGATCCAAGCGGGAAGAGTGTGCAGTAGCGGGGGCTGCAATAGCCGGTGTTGCTGAGAACGTGGTAAAAGCCGCTTCCGCCTACGAAGCCAGAAGCTTTGGGTGCTACGGTTAGCTCTCCCCCCTGCGGCATTATGGCGTCCCCCTTAGCCCCCGGTTAAAGCCATCATATAGAGTGCATCTGCTTAAATTCCTTAGGACTCAGCCCGGTATATTTCTTGAAGATAGAAGAGAAGTATGACGGGTCATTAAACCCAACCTTCTCGGCCACTTCATAAGCCAATGTATTCGAAAAAGACAGCAGCTCCTGGGCCTTCTCTATTCTCACCTTGTTGATAAATTCTGTAATACTTTCCCCACACTCTTTTTTAAACGTCCGGCTCAAATGTGTTGGGTTCACATGGACATGGTCTGCAATGGTCTCCAACGACAACGCTTCATCCAGATGCGAGTGAATGTAAATCATAGCTTTTTCAATTAATGGGCTTAAGACCATACCTTTGTTGGCCAGCATTTCGGTTACCTGGTCAAACAGATGATTGATATTATCTTCCAGCTGGCTCAGCGTGGTACAGGACTGCAGCTGCTCGATCATTGCGGGAGAGGGCGGGATCAGATTCTTTTTGATCAGTATGCGGGAGCATATATAATAGATCTGTACGCACACGCTTTTCACGTCAAAGGAGCGGGTCAGATTGACGCGGAGCCTTGAGAACAGGACGTGAATCCATTTTCGGGCGTCCTCAAAAGCCCATTCTTTCATCATATTTTCAAAATGGTACAGTTCCATGGTGAATTCCGATTCCGTGTCAAAATACTCCCTCTCCACCCTTGTTTCAAAGACGGAGATGGAAGAGTCATTATAAAAATTCATGTTTAGGGCACCGATGGCCTCAATCGCAGCAGCAGATAATTCGCCCAGTCCGCGGTGAGGCAGACTGATTCCGGCGTTCAATCGGATATCATAGAGGGACTGCATACTGCTCAGCAGTTCATCACAGGTGTTCCTTAGCTCCTGAAGCCGCTTTGTATCCGCAGACTCTGTCCGGTACAGCCAGATCACCAGACGGTTCTCATAGCCATAGACGTAGCCAGTCTCTGACTGCCCTGCGAGAATGCTCTTCAGGGCGGAGATATCATGTTCGTTTACTTGATTGTGCGGTGCGTTGATCTGGAATGCTGCGGCGTAATACCTGTCTAATTCAATCTTATAGTTTGAACTGCGCTCCAGAAGCTCGATGTCGGTTCTGAGGGTGCTGGTGACCTCCGCCAGGTATTGCTCCTGAAGGTAGGAGAAGTCTTCCTTCTGGATGACGGTTCGGTTCCGAAGTTCTGCGATGGCGGCCTGGGCTTTCTTCACGGCTTCAATCAGCTTATCCTTTGAGGTTGGTTTCAGTAAAAAATCGCTGACGGCATAGCAGATTGCCGACTGGGCATACTGGAAGTCGGCGTAGCCCGTCAGCAGGATCACTTTGATCTGAGGATATTCTTCGTATATGAATTTAGCCAGGGCGATACCGTCCACCTGAGGCATACGGATGTCTGTAATTACGATATCCGGCTGCTTCAGGCGAATCAGTTCCATGGCCTCAGCTCCATCGCAGGCTGTGGCATCCACGATACTGTCTAAGGTGTCCCATTTGATAAAACTAGATAATCCTTTTCTTATGGTAGGTTCATCATCTACTATCATCAGATGAAAGGTCATAGTTCGTTTCCTCTTTCTTTTGGAATTTTAAAAGTAATAGTGGTGCATTTGTCCGGGATACTCATGATCTGTAGACGGCAATTCTCACCATACAGAAGTATCAGGCGCTTGTTAAGATTGCGCAGACCGATATGGGTGCGGGAGTCTTCCTTCGAGGGTTTCAAGGTATCAATATTAAGCGGTGAGTCTGCACTGCCGTGCTCTGTGGAAGATTTGGAATCTGCAAATCCTACGCCGTTATCTGCCACATTGATCTCTATAAAATCATCCTGTTCAATGATGTTCACGGCCAGTCTGCCAAAGGTTGCTTTCGGTTCCAGCCCATGGACGATGGAATTCTCCACAAGCGGCTGAATGCAGAAACGCGGCACTGTGATGTGTTTTGCGTCCAGGTCTGCGTGAATCTCCGCGGTAAATTTGTCCTCAAATCTGGTCTGCTGAAGGTAGATATAGAATCTTACATAGGTAAGTTCCTCCTCCAGACTTACAAAATCCTTTTCGTGGGACAGAATGTTGGAGCGAAGCAGCTCACCCAGGGATATGATCATCTGGTAAATGTCTTCATTGCCACTCATCTGTGCTTTCCAGGCGATGGTATCAAGAACATTGAACAGAAAATGGGGATCCATCTGTGACTGGAGTGCCTTGATCTCTGAGTTCTTCAGCAAAAGCTGTTTCTGGTAAATATCATTGTAATAGATATCAAGCTGTTCAAGCATGGCCTCAAATGCTCCCGCCAGATCATTAAATTCTGAATACAGGCTGACCGGAGCGCTTCCGGCTTGTTCCCGTTTGCCATCGGCGATACATTTAATGTGCTGTATCATTCGCTCGATGGGTGCCGTGATCAGATGGCTCAGAAGAATGGTGAAAACCAGTGTAATCGAGATGATGATCAGGAAGATAAAGAGGAAGCTTCGGAGCGTCTGGTTCAAATCCTTTAATAAGTACGGTTTTGGAACTGCCACAACGGAGGTGATCCCGCTGGTACCCAACTGTTGGGAGGCCATGAAATAGCTGGTCTTGTCCAGCTTGATTTCCCTGAATGGACTTCCTCCGGTAGAAGCCTGTTCCATCAGACCTTGAAATACGGCAGTGTTGCTGGACTGTGCATGGCTTAACACCTGCATATCCTTGTTAAAGATGCAGATCAGCCAGTTCTCGTCCGTATTTCTGCTGTATGACTGCTTCCAGGCATCCTGGCTGATATCAAGGATAATGGTGCCTATCTGACTGCCTGTGTACATACTGTTCACGTTCCGCGAGAAATAGATCGAGTGGTTATCGCTGTTTAATGTCTTGATCTGCAGGGAGGCACCTTCCTTGGATACCTGGTCATATATGGTTTTTACCTGGTCCAGTTCTGAATTATTCTCATATAAGGATACTTTGGAGTAGCCTCCGTTCATATCAAATATATAGACGGAATTGACAAACTTTTCATCCCAAAGGTAAGTGCTGATCAGAAGGTAGCTCATCTGGCGCTCGATCTCCAGTCGCTTCTCTACCGGGCTTTTGCTGGTGTATACACTGCTGGCCGGGTCCAGATATTCACGGATCAGATTGTTGGACATGAACAGTGGATATACGGAATCTATGATGTCGATCTGATCTTCGACCTGGTTATTGATCTGATTCAATTGTCTGGTGATATCTTTACTGTAATTGTCCTTGAGTGTGTCCGCACTTTTCGTATAAAATAAAGTAGCGGCACAAAACAGAGCAGCAGCCACGGTTGCGGATACAGCCAGTGTGATAAAGGAACGAAGCGTGTTGATTTTCATGTTGATTCCCCTCTTCCAGTGAATGAAAGTAATTGCATTAATTATCTCATAGGAATTGGGGGGATTCAACGGAATTTGAAGAATGCGCAGATATTTCACAGAAAATGTCAAGATTTTCATAGTTTTAGTAAAATGGTGCTAATTTCGTACAAAATCAATCGAAACTTATGCAAATATTTCATAGAAACGGGCAAGAATCTGAATTCAAATGGACTCTCAGAACCGATATAATACGATCATAACGATATAATACAAGGAGGAAATGATATGAAAAAAAGTTTTCTGAAACGTGCAGCAGCCATGACATTGGCAGGCGTGATGGCAGCAGGTATGACAGCGTGTTCATCCGGTACCAGCACACAGCCGGCGGCTGAAGCCACAAAAGCGCAGGAGAGTGGTTCAGCAGATAAAGGTACTACTGCAGACAAGGTAACATTAAATGTGATCAACTACCACGTAGGTACAGATTACGCAGCAGAATATTATTCCTATCTGTTTGACGCATTCAAGCAGACGGACGCAGGCAAGAATGTAGAATTCAACTTTGAGGAAATTCCTACAACAGATGCTTACAACCAGAAAATTAAATTATTGATCTCCAGCGGAGATTTACCTGATATCGTTCTGAACGGTGGAAATAATATCACTGAGATGGCAGCTAAATCCGGTAAGGTAGCCGATCTGACACCATATTTTGAGAAGGATCCTGAGTGGAAAGCATTATTTGATGATAAATCTCTGGAATTCAATACGGTTGACGGCAAGATCTACGGTGTTCCGGTTTCCAAAGAGATTTCTTACATCTACTATAATAAAGAACTGTTCCAGAAAGCTGGTATCGAGGCTCCAAAAGAAGGTTTTGCTACCTGGGATGATTTCTTTGCAGCATGTGAGAAGTTAAAAGCAGCAGGATGTATCCCGTTAGGTATGGATACAGCTGACAGCGGCTGGCTGACCAACCTCTGGTACAGCGGACTGATCGGAACTGCCGGCGATGCAGGAAATACCTGGATGAATACCATGTACCCGACAGATTATGCTACACCGGAAGTGATCAAAGCAACCACAGATTTACAGAAAATGCTGAGCGAATACACCACAGCAGATGCTGTTGGCGGCAAATACGATCCGATGGCTACCCATTTCTTCAATGGCGAAGTTGCTATGTTCCCGAATGGCCCTTGGATGATCCCGGATTTCAAGAACACAGAGAAAGCTCCGGAAGGCTTCTATGACAAGGTTGGCGTTATGCTTCTTCCATGCAGCGGTATGGAGATGGTTCCAACTCCTGGCGACATGGTAGGCGCAAAAGATCCGGCTAAGATTGATGCAGCAGTTGCATTCTTAAAATTTGAGACAACCGTAGAAAATCAGGTCAAAGCGCTTGAGATGACAGGCTTACAGCCAGTATCCTCTCAGATCACCATTCCTGACAGCTTAAAGAGCAGTGATCCTCTGATGGCAGAGGTACTTGATTTACAGCCGCTTGCAAAATATACATATGGACAGAACCAGGCATATTGGTATCAGAACGTAATCGATACATTCTCTACCGTACTTCCAGAGCTGGCATATAAGAATATGACACCGGAAGAGTTCTGCAACAAGCTTAGTGAGTCAGCAGCGAAGAATTAAAATTCATGATTCGAGAGCGTAGAATGCTTGTAATCTGGGCGGGAAAGGGCCGTCGGCCTTTCCCGCTATATTTATGCTCATATAAATATTTGTTTACAATGGTTTGGTAACTTACACATTTTTATATTTACATATTTCCACGAAAGAATTGTGAAAGGAGTTCATTATGGTTAAGAAAAAGAATTTGTGGATCACGCTTTTTGTTATGCCCTGTATGGTACTGTTCTGTATTGTATATGCAGTGCCTATCGTGACGGTGCTCTTCACCTCATTCTGCGATTACACAATCACAACGAAACCGGCATTTTCAGGGTTGAAGAACTTCCAGCTTATTTTCGGCGATAAGGATTTTCTGATCTCGATAAAAAATACGCTGGTATGGGTAGCTCTGCAGTCTACATTCCACGTTATGCTGGGACTGGTGATGGCTCTGGTGTTGAGAAGAAAACCGAAGGGCTGGAAGTTTGTGAGAACAGCTTACATGATCCCCAATATTATTCCGACAGCAGCGACCGGCGTTATGTTTACACTTCTGTTAAACCCCAGCTTTGGTATCCTCAAATCTATGTACGGCGTGTTCGGCCTTGATATGTCAAAGATTCCCAACCTGTTCGGCAACTCCAAATTTGCATTCTGGACTGTGACCTGCACCTGGATTTTCTACTCTGCGTTTAACACAATTATATTCCTGGCGGAGATGGGAGCTATCGATACCTCGATCTATGAGGCGGCCAGAGTGGACGGCGCCAAACCGTGGCAGCTTGACCGTTACATCACGCTTCCCCTTATGAAAAATGTGGTGGGAACCTGTGTGGTTCTGGCATCTGTAGCTATGGTATCACAGTTTGATATCATCTATGTGACCACAAAAGGCGGCCCCGGCACTGCGACGCTGAACCTGCCGATCTATCTGTACAAGACGGCCACGCTGGAGAATAACTACGGAAAAGCCAACGCCGTAGGTGTTGTTCAGATTCTCGTAGGTCTTGTGCTGGTTGTTCTGATTCAGGGATTGTTTGCCATGGGCAAGGAAAAAATCAAGAAGGAGGTAAAGTAAGATGAGAGAGACTCCAAAACCGATTCGGGTAATCTGCAGCATTTTTAAATATGCTTATATGATCTTTTTCGTTGCTATCGCCATTGGTCCGCTCATCTGGGCATTTTTAAGCTCCTTTAAGACTTATGCGGAGATCAACTCTTCCGCAATCTCTTTGCCAAAGAGCATTACATTTAAGAACTATGCCTCTGCATTCCAGTATGCGCCGATAGCAAAATATTTCTTTAACAGTGTGATGATTGTAGGCTGCAGTGTGTTGGTGACAGTGATGTTTGTGGCTATGTGCGCCTACGTGACGTCCAGGTTTGATTTTAAGATGAAGGCAGTGATCGTGCTTCTGATCTCTGCATCTCTGATGCTGCCGGCACAGGCGATCTCACAGCCGCTGTTTACGATTATGAGGGCACTTAAGATATTTGATACGAAGCTGGGACTGGTGATTGTGTATTCGGCGATGGGAATTCCTATGTCGTTCTTTGTTATGATGAGTTATTATAAGACCATTTCTCCGGCGCTTGAAGAGTCCGCGTATATTGATGGAGCGACATTTTTCAAAACATTTGTCTATATTATTCTGCCGCTTGCGAAACCGGGGCTGGTGACCATAGCTATGCTTCAGTTTATCAATACATGGAATGAGTTCTATTTCGCACTTATGTTGACCAGTGGTGACCGTGCGAGGACGATCCCCATTGCTTTGAATTATTATATGGGTACCTTTGCGAATAACTATTCGGCGTTGTTTGCGGCTGTAGTCATGACGGTGTTGCCGACTATTGTTATATTTATTATTCTGCAGAAACAGGTGATGGAGAGTCTGACTGCGGGGGCTGTGAAAGAGTAAGGAATGAGGAGATTTTATGGAACAGTATAGAGAACCGATCTATCCCATCGAACCATGGGATGTGACAGAGACAGAATATAACCCACAGAATAATTACCGGAATGAGACAACCTTTGCCTTGTCAAACGGCTATATTGGGACCAGAGGAACCTATGAGGAAGCCTATGATTTCCCTGCAACGGAAGGGCTGGAGGGGAATTTTATCAATGGATTCTATGAGAGCGAGGATATCCGGTATGGGGAGTGGAATTTTGGCTTCCCTGAAAAGAGCCAGTCGCTGCTCAATCTCCCGGATGTAAAGTCTGTGAGACTGTATCTGGATGATGAGATGCTGGATATGCGCGAAGGGGCTGTGACTGAGTACAGCCGCGCGCTTCACATGAAGGAAGGCACCGTAACAAGGGAGTTCGTCTGGACGTCACCAAAAGGACGAAGTGTGAAGGTGGAACTGGAACGCTTTGTATCATTCACGGATAAGAATCTGATGGCGATGAGGTATCGGGTGACAGCGCTGAATTTCAGCGGAACGATCCGGTTTGTATCTGAACTGAATGGGAATGTGGAAAATCATACCAGAGTGACGAATCCTCTCGTGGATTATGGACCATTTGGAAGAAGGCTTGTGCCGGAAGCTTTGGAGGCAGGCGATGATGGGCTGTTTTATCAGGGGCATACGTTGAAAAGCGGACTGACGATGGCCTGCGGGGCGACTCATACCTTGTCGCAGGTCGAGCGCCTGCCCGAAGGGCATAAATTAACGGGGTACCCGGCAGAAAATTATTCAGTATTTTTTAAAACAGGAGAATACACGGCAGATGCTGATTATCAGATAAAAATAGCAGAGCAGGAAACTGTGTGCCTGGAGAAATTTATCGTCTATACGTCAGATCTGGACATGGCAAAAGATGATCTGCATGAATTTGTGTTATGCAAATTGAAATCAACACAAAACGAAGGTTACGATTCACTAAGCGCATCTCACAAGAACTATGTCCATGATTTCTGGAAAAACGCTGATGTTACAGTGGATGGTGATGATGCTCTGCAGCAGGGAATCCGTTTTAATTTATTTCACATTATGCAGGCCGCCGGGCGTGACGGGAAGACCGGCATGGGGGCCAAGGGGCTGACTGGAGAGGGTTACGAAGGCCATTATTTCTGGGATACGGAAATGTATGTCATGCCGGTATTCATCTACACAGCTCCAGATATAGCGAAAAAACTGCTGGACTACAGATTCAATACTCTGGATATCGCAAGGGATCGTGCCAGGGTATTGGGGCACCAGACCGGCGCACTCTACCCGTGGAGAACCATCAATGGTGAGGAAGCATCCACATATTTCCCGCTGGGAACAGCCCAGTATCACATCAATGCGGACATAGCATATGCATTCTGGCTTTATGTGACTGTGACCGGAGATATGGAATATCTGAAGGATTGCGCGGCGGAGGTATTGTGCGAGACGGCCAGAGTGTGGGCAGATGTGGGCAGCTTTGCGGAATGCAAGGGGAACCGGTACTGTATCTGCGCGGTCACCGGGCCGGATGAGTATAATGCTATCGTTGACAATAACTTCTACACCAATCTGATGGCCAGAGAGAACTTAAGGAATGCTTTGGAAGCTTTGGAGCTTTTGAAAAAGCATGAGCCGGCTGCCTGTCAGCAGTTGATAGAAAAGCTTGGACTGACCGGTGACGAGACCGTCTACTGGCAGCGGATCATTGATAATATGTATTTCCCATATGATGAAAAACGTCAGGTGTACCCATTGGATGACGGTTTTATGATGCGCAAGCCCTGGGATGATTCTAAGATTGCCCCGGAAAAACGTCATCTGCTGTATGAGAATTTCCACCCGCTTTTTGTGTACCGCCAGAGGATGTCAAAGCAGGCGGATGCCATATTAGGCATGTATCTGCACAGCAACTTATTTACGGAAGAGGAATTAAAACGAAATTATGATTTCTATCAGGAGGTCACGTTACATCATTCCTCGCTCTCGACCTGCATCTTCGGTATCCTGGCTTGTGAAATCGGATATTATGAGGAAGCGTACACATATTTCACCCAGTCCGCGAGAATGGATCTGGACGATTATCATAATAACTTTTACGCAGGAATCCATGCGGCCAATATGGCCGGCACCTGGCAGGCGATCGTCAATGGTTTCGCAGGACTTAGAACGAATGCCGGGTACCTGGAATTACACCCGTATCTGCCGTCACAGTGGAAAGGCTATACCTTTAAGATTAATTATCAGGGAAGCCGCCTGGAAGTATCTGTAAAGAAAGATGGCACCCAGATCACACTGGAGCAGGGAAACGCTGTCTCGTTTAAACTTAACAATACGGAATACCATCTCGCAAAGGAGGGGGATATCGTCCATGAGTCAAAAACAATATAAAGCAATTTTCTTTGATTGGGATGGCACTGCTGTCATCTCGCGGAAGGCGCCGGTGGATGACGCGGTAGCAGTGATGAAACCTCTGTTGGCCAAAGGCATAAAGCTGGTGGTGGTCAGCGGAACAACATATGAGAATATAGCCGGGGGGCGTCTGCATGAATATTTTACACCGGAGGAGTTAACGCATCTGTGGCTGGGTCTGGGCAGAGGCGCATATAATTACCGTTATCACGAGGACGGTTCGCCGTATATCTGGAAGCACTGCATCCCTGGAAAAGAGGAGATGCTGGCCATTCATGATACGGCCTACGCGATTCACCGTATATTGCTTGAGCAATACGGCTATCCCACCGATGTGGTGTTCAGCCGCCCCAATTACTGCAAGATCGATCTGATGGTGGATAATAACCGTGGTGATCAGTTGTTCTTCCAGTCCAGCGAACTTGATCAGGTGAAACAGACTCTGGCGACCCATAATTTTCACGGAGGGCTCCTGGGACTTGTGAAGCTGGCGGATGAGACGGCGGCGGAGTACGGCGTAAAAGCTGCATCTACGACCGATGCAAAATACCTGGAAGTGGGTGTCTCCAGCAAAAGTGACAATGTGAATACTATATTGACACAGTTAATGGAAGAAGACGCAATAGCGCCGGAGGACTGCGCTTATTGGGGGGACGAATATATTGGGCTGGATGATGGTTTGTTTGGCAGTGATAGTTATATGAAAACGCCTTTGACCGGAGACGGGGATTTCTTTGATGTCTCAGAGGCGGCTGGCGCCAGACCAGATAAGGTACAGGTGCTGGGCGGCGGCGTGGAGAAGTTTTTGGAGTTTCTGCGGAGCCAGGTATAAGAGATATATGTGCATATAGTCAATGAACGAAAAGAGTTCTAAACAGTGGACTCTTTTCGTTTTTTTAATTGCATGTACAACTATATCATTATCGCGTCCATGCAGACGGACCGGAATATCTACAAATTTGAGAACAATGAGGCAGAGTTTTCATTTGATGAAGAACTGTCCCGTATTATATGGGAAAATCTGTATGTGCCATATGTGAAGGGATACTACGCAAATCTGGGCAAGTTCCGCTCTGATGATGAGAAGGTGGGGGATATTCTGATGTATGTGGGTTCCAGCGCAGGCTTGGCCTATTTTCCCCAGGAGGGTTGAGAGTGACCGTAAAGTTGGACAGTTCGAAACTGTCTGCCACGAAAGCTGTCCTTGATTGGATGGTGTCACCCATAGACCGGGGGGGTGATAAAATACCCATGGTGAGAATTGCCAAAAGGCATGACGAAACTGCGAAGGAAAGGGTCTAAATGTGCGCTATGTAGAAATGCATAGCTGCGAGAAAATCGCAGTCTGTGTGGTTGAGTAAAAACGATGATATGAAAAACCATGTTGCGTTATAGGCGCATCCAAGCAGACAGGCTCAAAGCAGAAGCCTAAAGGTATATATATGATAAGGTTATCGGAACAAGGAAAGGTATGGGCGTTGGAAACAACGAAGCGGACGAAGAACAATAAGCCGCCTAATCCATGCTGAAAAGCAGAGGTCGCAGCGATGATAACTCCTGTAATGGGGGAAGGAGTGATGGCCTCAAGTCAATAATAACATTATTGATGGAACGCGCAGTGCGGTAAAAGCCGCACGCTGCGTGTGAAGCGGGGGAAAATGTGAAATATAATAGTTCCTATCAGACTATTTCTTCTCGAAAAGTATTTCGTCACGAAGGCCATGAAAGAAATCATTGATATCAGCGTCAAATATAATCGACAAAGCAACCAATTCGCTAACACGGATATTCATCCTGTTAGTTTCCAGCTTGGCATAAGTACTCTTAGATATTTCAATTCCCATAAGATGTAATCTGGCGACAACGTCATCTTGTCTTAGTTTTGCATTACGCCGTAAGAACTGTATATTCTTTCCAATATCCATATCAGGTCTAAGCTTTTGCATAATAAATCTCCTTTAAAAAAAAGTTTCGTTATAGCGAAATATATTATTGATTTTAAGCCCAATGAGAAATATAATGTTTCGTAGTGACGAATTTTATTCAGGAGAGAGAAAAATAAGGATAGAGCTGATATTGAGAGAATACTGTTTTACTAATTCTGTGGGGATGAAATGGCTGAAAAAATAACCTTTGGGAAAATTAACAACTATGAAGAATTTGACAAAATCGTCTATATTCTTGTAACATTGAACTTTTTTCATTTTCTAGGAGAATTTTGGAAAGAGTTTTTTCCTCGATTTGAGGAACTGGAGGCAAAAGACAATAGGATTGAAAGCGTTGCAACAGAAGTCATGAAATATGAACGCTGGTTAAAGGATTTTTGTAATGATGCACCGAATGACGAAGTTCGGGATATTTTAAAAGAAATATTTGAAATAGATAATCTGAATAGTAGGAGATTCATTTATTTTCCAGATGGAACTATTCTGTGAAATATTACCTATCGCTATTGGACGAATTTCAGGATACAAATGAGCTTCAGTTTGAACTTTTGAAAAGGCTGATTGACACGCCTTCTTTTAAATCTTTTATTGTAGTCGGAGACGATTCACAAAGTATCTTCTCATTCCGTGGCTCCACACCGGAATATATCATCCACTTTTTTAAAATGCTTGGTATGGTAGGTAAGCAGTTTGATATGGTGGAGAACCACAGGTCTACGCCGCAAATCATAGAGTTTGCAAACCGGATTAATGAGTATAATAAAAACCGTGTAAAAAAAGAATTAATTGCACAGAAATCGCCCGGTGACCGAGTGAACGTAAACGTGTTCTGGAAAAAGGATCTGGATTTAAAATTTTCCGTTGAAACCATAAAGAAAGAGCATGATGCCGGTATGGCATATGAGGATATTGCTTATATTGCCTATACCCGTTCAGAACTTTTAAAAATAGGCACCAAGCTGACGGAGTCGGAAATTCCATGGATTATGCTAAACCCGGAGCCAATGCTTGAAAATGCCAGGGTCATTGCAGCGATATCGTTAGTGAAATACATCTGTGACCCAGATGCCACAAAACATGCGCTTGTATATCTAAATGCAAAATCCAAAGGGGATTTGCTTCTGAAGAATTCGGATGGAGACATCATGTCTGGAATTCAAAAACTCAATGATACAGTCAACCACATATTGGAAATGCCGGAAAAAGTGCAGATGAATGCCTTTCTTCAGTTACTGCTGGCTATTGATGACAGTGACGAGGTATATCAACAGTTCGTTGAATTGGTAAGGCAGCGGAAGGATTTTGACAGAATGCTGGATTTTTGCATGCTGTTTGAGATTTATGGCAGCGGGCAGACCTGTAAGCGTGAAAAGTCTTATCCTGGCGTTGTGCTTACAACGGCTCACTCATCCAAAGGTAAGGAGTGGCCTGTTGTTATCAATAACCTCAATCAATACCACATCAAAGAGGTCGGGAAACGGATCGACTCAGCAGAATTTGAGGAACGCAGACGGCTTTTGTTTGTCTCTGCCACCAGAGCCAAAGAACGTCTCTATATTACGGGGCAGGCAGTTGCTTATGGCTCAAAGAAAAATGATGACAGAACATTGAATGAGTTTCTGATTGAAAGCTGTGATGTTGCCGGTGTACCTTTCCCAACGGAACCTGAAGATAAGAAGCCAGGTACAAAATCTAAGGCAAGGGCAAGCGCTTAATCGAGACGTAAAAGAAAGAGGAAAAAATATATGCTGGTACGTGTAATCCAGAAAGGGGTATCAACAGTAGCCAGCCTGGACGGGATTGTAATGGAACCCGGCAGTTCCGTGATGTCCTGTACAGCATATGAGTACGGAACATTGCTTACAGAGGCTGTTGAACCATTATTAGCAGAACAGGCAGAGGCAATAATAGAAGTGTCGGATAACAATAAAGTAGTCCACCGTTTGGCGCTTACATATAAAGAAGGGGAATGCTATATCAGTGACTGGGGAGAAATGAATCTTCGCCCAACGGTGGAATTTAAAAGACGGACAGAGAAACTGCCCGACCGATACTTGATTATAGTTGACGCCGGCAGAAACAGAAATGAGTTTTATAAAATGTGTGACCTTGGCGGTGGAGAATGGGGAGCTACAACCAGAAGGATAGGAGAGAAGCAGAGCCGCAGCCGCAGAACCAGAAATGTGGTGGTTACAAAGACCTACCCAGATTATATGTTTTGTTTAAAGCATCTGGAAAAGCGTTTGGGCGGCTATGTGGATAAATCTGATTGCCACAGTGTCAAGGTAATTAAGCAAAAGAACTATGAGTCAGAGGTCTCAGGCATTGATAATGAACAGGTGGCAGATCTGCTTGAAAAGCTGATGAATTTTGCCAACATGGCAATCAAAGCCAATTACAATGTGTCCTATACAGATGTAACGGAAGTTATGATACAGCAGGCGCATGATGCATTAAATGCGATGCGTGCAAGTACTGATATTCCGGATTTTAACAAAAACCTGATTTCTCTTATGCACATCATTCCACGAAAGATTGACCGCGGCGGCGCCGGCGTTACCCAGATGCTGGCAAGGGATGCCAAGGACTATGCGGATATTTTAATCCGGGAGTCTGAACTTCTGGACATTATGGAGGGACAGATTAACCTTGAGAAGCACCAGACTAATGATGATAGAAATCTTCTTGAAAAGTTAGGTCTTGAAGTATATGAAGCAACAGAAGAGGAGATGAAGGAAGTAAGAGGCCAGTTGAACAGAAGTCTTCAGCCAAGCTTGCGTAGGGTGTTTCGGATAATAAATAGAAGAACGCAGGAGCGATTTGATGACTACCTCAGTGAATATGAAGGCACTGCAGGAAATAAACCTGAAGTTAGGCTGTTTTGGCACGGGAGCCGCAATCAAAATTGGTTTTCCATTGTCCAGAAAGGATTGCTTTTAAATCCAGATGCAGTTATTACCGGCAAGATGTTCGGCCAGGGCGTCTACTTTGCCCCCTCTGCCGTGAAATCCTGGGGCTACACCTCCGGTTTAGGTGCGATATGGACAAATGGGCAGTCTCCGGTCGCTTATATGGCGTTGTATGCTACCGCATATGGAAAACCATATAAGGTCTATCATAAAAATGAGAGCTGGTACAATTACAATTATAAACGCTTGCAAAAGGAGCACCCGGACTGCTGCTGTGTCCATGCAAAGGCAGATTGTGGGATGCTTTATAACGATGAGATTATCTTTTACCGAGAGGATCAGGTGAGTATTAAGTACATATGCGAGTTTGGGGCATAAGTGGGAAACTATATTTGTTGCAGAAACAATGACAGAGGAGGAAGTGGTTTGGGATTAGGAAGGATAAATAGTAGCTTAGTTCTGGAATACACTGGAGAGGACAATTTTTCAATGCCAGTATTCCGAGATCAATTTAATCATCTTTGGAAAGATATCGACTTGGGGCGTTTTGAACAGCCCAGTTTGTATTCCGTGTTGGGAAATGAGATTGACGGCGATCCAAATGAACCAATCGCCCAGGATTTCACCATTCAGAAAAACAGAATAATTGTCAGTGAGGATAAGAGGTTCCAGTACCAGATGCTCGGCCGGATAAAATGTGACTGCGATTATTATCTCGGATATGGAAATAGAAATCCTGATTGTCTTTGGGCCAAAACAGAAAAGAAACAGATTGAAGTGATGAAGGAAATCTGGCTTGGCTTTTCCGAAGATGAGAAGCCAGAGTGGCTGACCTGGGAGCAGATTGAGGTATATGAAAAAGATATGGTAATCCAGCAATAATCCGAGCTTTGCCTTAAATATAGTATCATTAGAGGTGTGCTGGAGCAATCGGCACAGAAAATCCAAGACAAAATCAAAGTCGTATACAGTATCTATGCGGAACATGCAGAATCTTTGCTTGATTCGATGGTTTACAGCCTAATGGCAGGGATATTTTAAAATATCACAAACTTGAAAAGAGTATGAGAAACTGTTATAATAATATACCTATAAGAAATTGCGAACCACTGTAGAGGTATGTTTCATATGCTGATTCGTATGAATATATGCCTGATGTACTAGCTTTCATCGCTGTAAAGTAATAGCTGATAAAGGAGACTCTATACAATGGGAAAGTACAAGCAACAATTTTTTCAGGATACATCGCCTGATGTTCCGGCCAAGGAATTTTGGCGAGACAATGAAAGATTTGCAGATCTATTCAATGCCATTTTTTCGAAGGCAAGGAAATAATTAAATCAGGAGAGTTACAGGAAATGGACACCGATGTGTCCAAAACAATTTTAAGCAGCGAATTCCAGAAAATTCTGGATAGGACCCGGGATGTCATAAAGATGTCAACAGGTAATGCCGAGTATCAGATATTGGCAGTCGAAAATCAACAGGCCATACATTATGGTATGCCATTGCGGTGTTTACTCTATGATGGTCTAACTTACCTCAAGCGAATAGAGGATTTAGCAAAATCAAACCGGGAAAATGGGGAGCTGCACGGCACGGACGAATTTTTGTCCGGCCTGCAAAAAACAGATAAATTAATTCCATGTTATACCCTGGTTGTATATTGGGGTGAGAAATCTTGGGACGGGCCACGGACATTAAAAGATATGATGCAGTTTGACCGACCCGATATGGTGCCGTTTTTTTGTGATTATTCAATGAATTTGGTTTGTGTTAATGAGGCTGTAAATTACCCATTCCATAATAAAGACGTAAAAGATCTGTTTCAGGCGATAAAGGATTTGTACCAAACCGGGGGAAAACAGATGTCAGAGTCATTGCGCGATGTACGATTAGATGTTGCTTATACAGCAGCAGTCATTACCGGCACAACGAAAGAATATAGTAACATATTGCAGCAGGCTTTAAAACTTGGAAAGGAGTGTATAAACATGTGTGAAGCTGTAAAGCAGGCATTTGCGGAAGAGAGACAAGAGGGTATAAGGGAAGGCAGACTGATAGGCTTCCAGGAGACTTTAAAGACAATTGCTCTGAAATTATTGAAAAAAGAAAACGGCAACTATGATGCCGTGGCAAGTATGTTAGATATTTCCGCTGACCAGATCAAGGAATGGGAGCAAGAATAGAAGTTCATCTAACGCAAACCGGTTACCATCTTATTGATGTTTTTTAGAAACAATATTGGAAATAATAAACTGTCATAGGACATTGCTTGGCCTTATAAGTCGAGCAATGTCCTATTTTTTGTGCAGTGGTAATTCAGATATTAAGCACAGGAGACCGTGAGGAAAATATAAACAAGCTATCTTTCATGCCTATGGAAAATTGATGGACAAAATAGGTATAGAGTCAACTGGTGGAGTGAATAAGTCGGGTCGAAATACTATTTACTTATATAAACTTTTTGTCCAATATTATATTGCCTATTACGCTCTGGCGTAAATACATAATCATTGTAGGTATAGGAGTTTACCCCATACTCCCCTTGTTCTAATTTAAATCCAAGTTGAAACAAAATATTCTCAAATTCAATATATGAACATGTGATTGGTAAATTATCCAATACAGATGTCAATGGAACTTCGATTGCTGTTACAGTATCATTCTGCACGTATACAATTAAATCTTCATTCTTATTCTTTATTGAATATCTGCTTTGTATGTCAGAAACAGTAAGCAAATTAACGTTAGAAGAACCATAAATGGATTTTAATTCAGCCAAGCTGTATCCTATTAACTTTAGATCAGGGTCTTTTTTTACACTTGGTAATACTCCTGCCTTTTGAACTGGCACAGATAGCCTTTGTACATTACCATCAATTGTCCAGGCTCCATCCGAATTAACCGTATAGCCATCCGGAGTAATGGTATTTGACAACATATAACCACTTGTCTCTGATTCTGAACTAAAATAATAACATTCTGCAATTCCATCCTTATTGCCGTCAATCCAAAGCCAGCACCCGATGGGATATGTTCCATCATCATTTACATATTTCCAATTACTCTCTTTTGAATTATTTTCGTGTTGAAAATCCTGGATCCATTGCCCAGCTTCAGCTTGTATAGGAGTAATCGTAAGTAATACTCCTAGTGTCATGATGAATTTAAGTTTGTCTAACATAGTACATCACTCCCTCTTATTATTCTATTAAAATTAGTATATCGCATAAAAAGATACTTTAAAATATATCTTTTCTTAATATTCAACAAAGTGATACTGGCAGGGATGCAAGTAGAGAATAAACTAAAATATTTGTTATATATTCTGGAATACTTCCGTATAAAGGGTGAACAACATCTGCTTAATAAAAATGGAGGGAGGTACATGACAGATATCACAAGTCCGCCAGAGGCGTCTAAAGCCTCATTTTTCCTTTACCGCGATCCAGACCTCCACAAGTCCGTCTCTCCCATAGTGTTCAAAATCCGGCGCGCCGGATTTCATTCTGCCGGTAAGATAGCCCTTGTTGAGCGGACGGTAGTTTGACTTGGGCAGCCATTTCGAGATCGCCATGGCCTCCGTCTTGCCGACGGTTTCCAGGGTGCAGGGGAACACTGCCCAGGTCATGGCCGGTACGGTGTATTCGGCCAATCCCTCCGGCGCGTCACAATCACTGGAAACCGCAATCAGATATTCAAATTTCCGGGAATCCGCTTCGTCCGTATTATAAATGTTGACGCCGAACAGTCCCTGCGGCTCCTGATTCGCCAACGCCAGCAACGATGGTTCCAGGTTTTCCGCCTTGAATCGCGCCCAGTGGGCGGGAATCGCCTTGCGGCCCTCGCCTCTTTGATTCGTCGTCTGAAGCAAATAGCCCACCACGCGGAAGCTATCTCTTTTTTCAATATGAAGATTATTGTCCATGTTTTATCCTCCGTTCATTGACTTGTGCCATTCTCCCCGGAACAATAAGCCCGCAGGCTGTCCGCTGTCAGCGTTCTTGCGCCGCGCAGCATATCCATGGGGGTGCCGGTGAACACCACCTCGCCGCCGTTCTTCCCGCCGTCCGGGCCGATGTCGATGATCCAGTCCGCCTGCTTCATTACGTCCAGGTTGTGCTCGATAACCACCAGCGTATTCCCGCGGGACACTATCAGATCAAACAGCTTTAGCAGGTTCTGAATGTCAGACAGATGCAGGCCAGTGGTGGGCTCGTCCATCACGATAATGCCACCCTTTTTTCCCAGATTCTTGGCCAGCTTAATTCTCTGGCGCTCGCCGCCGGAGAGGGTGCTGAGCGGCTGGCCCAGCGTCAGGTAGCTTAGGCCCACCTGCTGCATCACCTTCAGGTGCTTTCAGATTTTAGCGTCCTCGAACACCTCCAACGCCTGGGAGGCGGTGAGGCCCAGCAGCTCCACGATGTTTTTCCCCTTGTAGGTGCAGGCAAGGGCCTCCTCGTTATACCGCACGCCGCCGCAGGCTTCGCACTCCGTCACGATGGGGTCCATAAACGCGAGCTCGGTGACGATGACGCCCTTGCCGCCGCACACCGGGCAGGCCCCGGCGGAGTTGAAGCTGAACAGGCTGTCCGGCTTACCGCTCTCCCGCGCCAGCAGTTTGCGGATTTCATCAAAAAAGCCCAGGTAGGAGGCGGGGGTGGAACGGTTGGTGGCCGTGATGGGGCCCTGGTCGATCATCACGATGTCGTTCTCGTACTGCCCGGCAAACACCTGGGAAATCAGGGTGCTTTTGCCCGAACCGGCCACGCCGGTCACCACGGTCATGATACCCAGGGGGATGTCCACATCCACATGCTTCAAGTTGTGGAGGCAGGCGTCTCGGACCGGCAGGCTTCCCGTTGCTTGGCGGGGCCTCTCCTTGATGGGCAGGATCTGCCGCATGGCCCGCCCGGTCAGGGTGTCGGCCTGGAGCAGTTCCGGATAGCTGCCCGCGAACACGATTTCACCGCCGTTCTGTCCCGCCCCCGGCCCCACGTCAACCACATAGTCTGCAATAGAGATCACGTCTTTGTCATGCTCAACCACCAGAACCGTATTGCCCTTATCCCGGAGCTGCCGCAGCAGGTTGTTCATGCGGTAGACGTCCCGGGGGTGCATCCCCGCGCTGGGCTCGTCAAAGATATAGGTCATGCCAGTCAGGCTGCTGCCCATGTACCGCACCAGTTTTAGCCGTTGGGCCTCGCCGCCGGAGAGGGAGGGAGTTTCCCGGTTTAAGTGCAGGTACGGTAGGCCAATCTCAATCATTCGGTTCAGCCCCTCGATGATGGTCTGCACCAACACCCCCACCGTCTGGTCGGTGATCTGCGACAGGACCGCCCGGAGTTGGGTCAGCTCCATGGCGCACATGTCCGCGATGGAGCAACCATTAATCTTGCAGTTCAGGGCAGTCTCGTTCAGCCGTTGTCCGTGGCAGTCGGTACACTCCATCTCTGCCACCAGACTTTGCGACTTCTCCTGGGTGTGTTTGCTCTTGTTGCTGATGTCGCGGTTGAGCAGCGTCTTGGTGTACTTGTGGTACAGACCGGTCACTTTTGGATTCTCAGGCTCACTCTTACCGTCGCGGGAGCCGTAGAGCAAAAGGTTGTATTCCTCGGCGGAATATGCCCGGATGCGCTTATCCAGATCGAACAGGCCGGACTGGGCATACTGCTTCCAGTACCAGGAGCCGGGCCGGTAGAGGGAATCCTTCACGCAGCCCTCATTCCAGGACTTGTCCAGATCCAAGATAGCCTCCACATCCACCTTGGTGATCTTCCCCAGGCCGGAGCAGGTCTTGCACATCCCGTTGGGGTCGTTGAAGGAGAAGTAGGAGGCCGTGCCCACATAGGGCGTTCCGATGCGGGAAAAAAGCAGCCGAAGGCTGGCGTACAGGCCGCTGATGGTCCCCACCGTGGAGCGGGCGTTTCCACCCAGAGGGGACTGGTCTACCACCACCGAGGCCGTCAGGTTGTCGATGTGCTCCACCGCCGGTTTCGGGTATTTAGGCAGTCTGGACCGCACAAAGGCCGGGTAGGTGGCGTTCATCTGCCGCTGAGATTCGGCGGCGATAGTATCGAACACGATGCTGGACTTGCCAGAGCCGGACACGCCGGTGAACACCGTAATTTTTTCCTTTGGGATACGGAATGTGACGTGCTTCAAATTGTTCTGGGTCAGCCCGCGGACAAGAATATCCGCCATCAATTTACACCTCTTTTCATTTGCTTCTTTCTATCATGACAAAACAGCAGCGCCACAATCAGCGCGGTCAAATAGTCGGCCGTGGGACTCGCGTATAAGATGCCGTTCATTCCCCAAACGCGGGAGAAGATATGGATCAGGGGAACCATCAGCAGGAGCGGGCGGAGGATGGAAAGCAGCATAGCCTTGATTGCCTGCCCGGTCGCCAGATAATACTGCGAGGACACGACCTGGAAACCTGCCACAAGCATCCCCAGCAGAAAGATCCGCATACAACGGATTCCAAATTCCAGATACGCTGGATCGCTCATTCCAAACAGCCGCAGAATCTGCGTCGGGAACAGAACGCAGCCCAGCCACCCGACGACAGAGACAACGGTGGCGATGCCAACCGCCTTCTGAAAGGTCTCTTTTACCCGGCCCGCCAAACCGGCGCCTTGGTTGAAGCCGATGATGGGCTGGATTCCGATCCCAATCCCCACACAGATGGAGATAACGACGGTACTGATCCGTAGTACAATGCCCACTGCGCTGAGCGCCGCTTCACCGCTGACCGTCCCGGTTCCAAAATGCACGACTGCCTTGTTTAGTTCGATTTGCAGAACCGCCGCCGCAATCTGAATCATGCAGGCCGGAAGTCCGAACATGACCACCTGACCGCAGACCGGAAGTGCCGGACAGAGGTGTTTCCTCTTTAAGCGGATGCGCCCGTTCTTCAAGAAGTAAACCAGTAGAATCACAGCGGACAGAATCTGTGAGGTCACGGTGGCAATGGCCGCGCCCTTAACTCCCCAGCCCAATACAAAAATATAGATGGGGTCCAGAATCAAGTTTAGAATTGCCCCCGCCAGAAAGCAGCCCATCGCCAAAACTGGGCTTCCATCCGCTCTGGCAATGCTGGACAGTGAAATTGCAGCCATGCTGAACGGCGCGCCCAGTAAAACAATAGAGGCGTAATCCAGCACATAGGGCAGCGAGCCCTGCACCCCCTCCGTCGCGCCAAAGGCTAGAACCAGAGGCTTCAAAAAGGCAAGGCAGGCGGCGGTGAACAGGATTCCGATGGCGACGGACAGGGTAAACACAGCGCCCAGGGTCTTTTCGGCCTCCTCATGTTTACCCGCGCCCATGCTCATGGAGGTGTAGACGCTGCCGCCGATCCCAAGCAGGGTGGCGATGGATAAAATGATGGTGACGAACGGGAACGTCACCGTGGTGGCGGCGATGCCAAGATAGCCAACGCCTTGGCCGATAAAAATCTGATCCACCACGTTATAGAGGGCGTCCACCAGCATGGACAATACCGATGGAATCGCAAATTGCAGGAGCAGTTTGGTGATCGGTGCGGTTGCAAGAGGGTTTCCCTCTCCGGGTTTCATGGTTTCTTTCATTTCTTTTTTCTCCCTTGATGTTCTATTCTTATCCTCGGAACAAGTCCGCAAAAGTAGCGGGACGGAATGGGGCGCCGGTTACCACGCACCAGGTTGCCGCTGGGATTTGAAATTCCTCCAATCCTTCGGGCACGGGCTGATTTGTGGCGGTCGCTATGTAATAGAAAATGTTCTGCGGGTCGAAGTAGGCGCTGACGCCGAGAACACCGAAGGGCTCCTGCTCGGCCAGCCCGCAGATTTGCCGGAATTGCTCTGTCCCTATGGTCTGTTCCCAAAATTGAGGAATTTTCACCATGTTATCCTCATATTCTTCGGTCAGCGGTGTTTTAAGACCGACAACCCGGATGACGCCTTTTTCACGAATTTGATACCGCATATGCCCCTCCAATATTTCGTCCGCTCACAGAGATAACTGTTCCCTGTTTGTTTGGTACTGTCTCATATTTCCCCGCGTGCTCTGAAAAATCAGATCACACTCCAACAAAATGTGCAGGTGCCGCTTCATATAGACGATGTTGCCACCGAGCTGCTCCGCGATACTCCTCGGCGTGTCATAGATGATTTCCAGAATGTCCCGTCTGGTCTTGTTGGACAGGGCCGCAAACTGTTCGTCTGTCAGATCCACCTCTAAAATACTTTTCTTCACCCGGTTCCCTTCCTCTCACAAATAAGTGGCGATTCTTCTCTTTTATGATACAGGGGCCGGAATCAACGGGCATGATACTTTTTGCGGAGTTTTTTGCTCTGGAGATAAATGTTGCAGTATGGTATTATAGAAGCAACGGAGGAGGTGCCGCCTTGAAAGAAATATCCCCTTTGGAAAGGGCAATCGAATATATAGAAAACCATCTAAATGAAAACATCGGTCTGAGCGATGTATCAAGGGAGACAGGCTACTCTTACTACCACATGACGCGGCTGTTTTCTTCTGTATTGGGGGAATCTGTTGGCCGTTACATCAACCGGCGCAGGCTGTACAACGCCTCGGAAAAGCTGATCTATTCCAATCAGAGTGTCATTGATATTGCGCTTGACTGCGGCTTTGAATCACCGGAGGCGTTCAGCCGTGCGTTTAAGACCGCCTTTGGCAGCAGCCCGGTGGATTATCGAAGATCGGGGCTCGACTTGGTAGTGAACGCCAAGCGGGAACTGGCTCCTGAAGATGTGGGGCATATTGCCAACAATATCTCCCGCTCGCCTGAATTTGTGACGCTAAAGGAGACAAGGGTAGCCGGACTCAGGGGAACGACCTCTCTGTCTGATAATCGTCTCCCTGGATTGTGGGAGGAGTTCATGCGGCTCCATAATGACCTGTTTCTGGCCGCTGGCGCAGGGTATGGTATTTGCGAAACGCAGCAGACCACCTATACAAAAGATGGGGACGTATTGTTTGCGGTTATGGTAGGAAGCCCCGTGGATCGGTTTGATGGTTTGCCCCAGGCGCTCATTAGAAAAACACTATACGCAGGCCGGTATGCTGTGTTCACCCATCGAGGAACTTTTGTAAACCTGTTCAAGACATATCAATACATTTTTGGAACATGGCTGCAATCAGCAAAGGTGGAGTTGGACGATCGGGAGGACTTTGAAGTTTATGAGCGGGAGGTGGTGTCATTCAACGATCCCAACAATGAGGTTAAAATTTTTATCCCAATAAAAGAAAAAACGACTTTTCAATTATAAAACTCCAAAAGAACCGAAATGACGTTCCATATCTCCAGCCCCTCATAGTAAAACTCTTGGCGTCACGGCAGTCCTCCGGCGTCAGCTCGTACACTGGAACGGGGGGCACCACCGTCTGTAGAGGTCCCCGTCCGGGTCTGAACGTCCGCCGGCCCGCCTGGATGCGTACCTCGTAGCAGGTCAGGTCAGCCCAGCGGGGACGGTGGCCATGTCTACCCGGTACGGCGTGAACAGTGTGGGGATGACAAAGATTTCGATTTTCTCCATACGGACGGTGGCGGCGCTGGGTTTCTTCCCCTCATCGGCGGCCTTGCCCTTATCATCTTTGACAGGGCCAGCGGCAGGGGCGGGAGCGGCGCCAAGTGTCTTGCCATTGTCAATAGTCTTGTTCTCCTCGCTGGGAGCGGAAAGCAAACCAAAGCCATGCCGCACGGCGGCGGAATAGTAAGGGCTATCGTCACCGGCGCGTTATACAGCGCCGTGAGAAGATAGGCACGGATATTATGGATTTGTGTTGTCGTTTTCTTCATGGCGTCCATGACGTACTCAATGTGAGAATGGTCTAACTGCCAGAAGCGGTCTTTTACCGCTTCCGTGGGAATAGCGTCGCCGCCGATCCGTATCGTGGGCGCGGTGCTGTTCACCACGTCCAAAATCAACTCCAAAATGCTGTCTATCTCGTCATAGGGGTACTCCTTCCGCAAAATCTCATATTCGATAAGTTCCTTGATTTCTTCTCTGCGCTCGTATCTATCCATCACCCTGAAAGCCTGAGGCTTTGGGGGATAGATGGATGGATCAGTATGGCTAAAATCAGTTTGATTTTGATTAGTCTGATTACATTCCGATTCTTCGAGGTCACCACATCGGATTTTCGGAGTAGCAGAAGTCGGGAAAAACGAGGGGAATCTGGAAAATCGGGGGGTGGACTTCCTAGACCATGGTGACTGCCTGATGAAATATCCTTTTGGTCTTGGTCTTTATCAGTTGCCACCTAACCAGGCATTTTTTATTGGAAGTTTCTGGAACATCCCGGTTGTTTTTACATGCTGGTTACTGTATAATTTATAGTAACAGTTAGAAGCGGGGGTGGGATATGAATGTATTATATTGCAATATGTGATGATGACCAGGAATTTTGTAAATGGCTTGAAAAAACACTGAGAGCAAATAATGGCGAATTTAAGCAGTCTATTGATAGCTACAGTTCGGGGGAGGCGTTATGCCAAGCCATGCAGAACGGAAAAGAGTATGACTTAATATTTCTCGATATTATGCTTCAGGTCATGAACGGAGTAGATGTCGGAAAGTATATCCGGGAGACACTGTTCAATAATAGCGTTCAGATCATTTATATTTCATTCAACACACAATATGCAATGGAATTATTTCAGAACCGACCATTTGATTTTTTGGTTAAGCCAATAGAGAAGGAGCGTGTAATAAAGGTTGTTGAGAAAGTGGTGCAACTAAGTCTTAGCATCAATCTGGCTCTTTCTATTACTTCCGACAGACAAAAATATATTGTAAAATGCAAAGATATTATTTATGCCATGAGTGAAATAAGGAAGACTATATTATATACAACCGAGAGGGAGTACACTATCTATTTGAAATTAGGTGATTTATTGCAGCAGTTACCAGCTGGCGATTATGTTGCAATCCATAAATCATACATTGTTAATTGGTTATACGTAAGAGTGGTCGGGATTGACAGTGTAACCTTATATAATAATCAAATCCTGCCAATAAGCAGGAACTATCGCAAAACAGTCCATAAAGCATGGATGGAACGAATGAGGATACGATATGATTATTTATGATATGAGTATTGAATATATTGTACTATATTTACTGGCCAATTCTATCAGGATTTATGCTGTTTCGAGATACATGAATTTGTTTTATGACCGCAGTGAAGTCAATAGGCGGACGGAAATCGTATGGTACCTGGCATATTTTATTGTAAATAGTCTCGGTAATTTATTAGTGCATAGTCTTACGCTGAACATTGCTTCAAACGTTATTCCCTGTCTCTGCATATCTTATTTATACCCATCTAAGCCCAGTAGAAAATTGGTTATCACCGGAATGGTATATGGTATTAATATAGGTTGGGATAGTGTGATTGGTGCGGCATTCTTCCCTACGGACAACTATCTTATTACGACTGGTTTGCTGACCAGCATCTGTGTATTGTTTACGGGATATGTCATAAAACGGTTTATGAAAATGCGTTCTGATCTGGAGCTTCCTCATAAAGGAAAGATGCTGTTTATAATACCTGTAGTAAGTGTTATTCTGGCATTGCTAAATTACAGTATGCATTCATTTACACCTTTGATGATTGTGAATCTCATAGGCTTTCTCGTTATCGATTTTTCTGTATTCATTGTATATGATTATTTGCTCCAGGCAAATCAGGAGGCATATAATAAAAAACTAATATACGAACAGAACGTGTCGTATAGGTACCAACATGCCTTGATGCAGGAATCGTTGAACCAACTGCGCCAATTTAGACACGATTTGAAGATGCATACAACGGCGATCCAGCTTATGCTGCAGGACGGGAGAGGTGAGGATGCCCTCGATTATATCAATGCAGCAACCGAATCAATCAAACCAATGTATCAGATGATTTCTACGGGTAACCATAGCATTGATTGTATTTTAAATTATAAACTGGCAAGAGCAGATGAAGAAAATATTGATATACAGACTACTATTGTTATATCAGAACGGCTTGGCGTGTCGGCGTATGATTTAAATATTATCATCTCGAATTTATTAGATAATGCAATTGAAGCAGTCAGATGCTGCAATCATAAGATGATCAAATTTGTCATGCGCTCAGACTCCAATATGTTATTTATCAGTATAGAGAACCCATACACTGGCGAGGTGAATATGGAGGGTTCCCGATTTATTACCAGAAAAAAGGACAGTATAAACCATGGTTTTGGAATTGATAATGTTCGAACAGTTGTTGAAAAATATGACGGGAGCATTGAATTTTCTTTTCATGACAATACTTTTATGGTTAGCCTTTTCCTTCTACAGAGGAACCAATTTTTACGTTAATATATACCAGTTTTAACAAGTACGCTTTTTATTTTTCTATAATATGGTAATATGTAAAAAAAAGGAGGTACAAGGTATGAGATTAAAAAACTTATTAATGAAGGCGAGTGGGGTCATAGTTAGTTTCGCATGGGCAGCTGTCATTTTATCAGCAAATACCACATGCGCGTTTTGTACGTTTGAGGAAAAAGCCCCCGCCAATTTGAAGGATTTCACCAAAATTAAATGATCCGGGTTTTATCGGACAAAATAACTGAATTTCTTTTCCAGCAGGGAAAAATCACAGTAGAAGAAAAAGAACTCTGTAGGTATGGCCTGATACAGGGGATGCGGATGATGATAAATTTTGCCACGGCTCTGGCCATTGGCTTGTTAATGGGAATGGGGTGGCAAAGCATGGTTTTCATGCTCACCTTCATTCCCATCCGCAGTTATGCTGGTGGGTATCATGCACAGACTCCCGTTCGATGCTACCTATTTTCTATCCTTATTGTTACTGTGTCCCTCCTGGGGCTGAAATACATGGAACTGGATTTTCGGGTGTTTCTGTTCATTATGGCTGTATCCTCTGGTATCATTTTCTTTGTTGCTCCATTGGAAAGCAGTAATAAACCTCTATCTGAAACTGAACTATGTATATATAGGAGACGGACGCGGTTAGGACTGGTCATCGTACTTGTTTTCATGGCCTTCCTCTATCCGTTTAAGCCGGAAATCAGTGGGAGTATGCTCTATGCGATCGCAGTTCTTGCTATACTCCTAATAATGGGTAAAATTAAATGATTAATATTGCGCTATGCGATGATGACAAATTCTCCCGTTTAAGAATCTCGGCATTGATCACGGAGGCGGCTCAAAAGATGGGCTGTACCATTGAATTATCAGAATTTCAGTCGGGAGAAGCTTTTCTAAACGCGGTCTATCGTGAATCCGTGTTTGACATCGTTTATATGGATTACGAGATGTCAGAGCGATTAAATGGATTCAGTACTGCTATGATGATGAGAAAAGTACTGGGCACAAAGGACGCCATATTGATATATGTATCAAACCATGAGCAGGTTCTGATAACCCTTCTTCCAGCGGATGTGTTTGATTTCATAGGAAAGCCAATCAGTGAAGAGAAATTCTTTTCTTCCTTTTCCAGAGCCATTGATAAGCTGAATGGAAGGGCGGCACTTTTAGCTTTTAATGGCGGCCGGAGTTTTCAACATATTGAATATGGAAAAATACTATATATAATGTCTGATGGGCATTATGTAAAACTGATTACAGTTCATGAAATTATATCTGTAAAAGGTAAGCTGGAGGAATTTATCAAACAGATGGACAAGCGGCATACCAATTTTATACGGATCCACAAATCCTTCATTGTTAATTTTGATTTTGTAATCTCTGTGTCCAGTGATAAAGTACAGGTTAAAAATGGTGACTTTATCAATATTAGCAAATCATACTCCGAACGTGTGAAACATGATTATATGGAATATTTGCGGACACAATATAGTATGTAAGAAAACCGCCATAAATAGGGAGTCTGCTCCCCGCTTATGGCGGTTTAAATGTATGGGGAGTTTTCTTCATTTGTTGCAGAAGAGCTCTTCTTCACTAAGGATAAAATGAGTTCCTGATTATACCCCTTCATGTCTTCCTCACCTTCGATTCGCAAAATTTGATTTATCTGATTATAACACAAACGACTCTATAAAGATGCCTGAATTTTTAATATTCCATTTCTGTATGGGGCGGCCTGCTATTTTTGTACGAAATCCCGGTATTTTTGAACAGCAGATTTTCCAAATAATTACAATCTGTTATATTTCCTATAACAGGTGTTTTCATCTGTAAATTACACAGGAGGAAAAGAGCATGAAAAGCAAAAGAAGGAGAATTTTCAAGCAACTACTGAGTTATCTGCTGTGCATCAGTATGATAACGCCCAATGTATCACCGATAATATCTTATGCATCGGAATACATCAGTAATCAGCCGAGACAGGTGGATTTTACGCTACCTGAAGCGCTTACGCTGGAGGAACTTGGGATTGATGAGGATATCCCGGAAAATAGTACGGAAGCTGTGAATGATGAGACGGGAAAATCGTCCTCAGAAACTACAGCGATAGAGGAATCGGAAGAAGAGAAAGAGACAGAAGATTCCTCAGAATCTTCTGGAAAAGCAAACGCTGAGACTGACAGTTCTAAAGAAGAGCCATCAGCCCCATCGGAAGAAGGAGACTTGGAAGAATCTCAGGAAGAGACAGTAAAACCGGAGGAGCCAGCTGCGGGTACAGAAGCTTCCAAGGAGGAAACAATCATACCGTCAGAGAGTATTTCCGGTATGGAAGAATCTCCGGAAGAAACGACAGTTCCAAAGGACAATTCAAACAAGTCAGAAGAGATTGTCAAAGAGACGGGGAAGGGTGCTTCCAATAGCTCAGAATCCCATCTGGCCACCCCTTCCAATGCAGAGCTGCGTGAACCGGAAGGCTGGCACGAGGTTGTGATTGACGAACCGGAAGGTACTCTGGTTCGTTTTAACGATGACTACCGCATCTATCAGGTGGGGGAGGATGAATATATCACCGTATTCGGCGGTTATTCCGGCCTGTATTTGAACGAGGACGGGAAGGCAGAAGACATCGACAATACGCTGGAAGAGACAATGGCTGCCTATCCGCGCGCAAGCGCTTCGAACGCCGCATACCGGACTGCCGGTTTCCCGGCCTACAAAAACCACGCCGGGAAGCTGGAGGTGACGATTCCGGAGAAGCTTTCTTCCACGCGCGGGATCGGTATGGTGTATGGGGACGACCGCCTGGAGCTGATACCGGCGGAAGGGAATTTTAAGCATCCTGTCGTGGCAGATAACGCAGTCCGATACAATAACGTATTTGAAAATATCGATTACCAGTATACAGTGGTTGGCAATAGTTTAAAAGAAGATATCATCCTTCTGGAAAAACAGGATCGATACGAATTTACATATAAACTGAAAATACCCGGCTTAAAAGCAGTATTGAAGGATCGGGCCATACAAATTTACAAGACGGATAAAGACGATCCGCTGTTCCTGTTGACCGCCCCGTTCATGGAAGACGCCAATGGAGAGCGAAGTTCCAATATTACCTTGACCTTATCAGGCGGAGACGGCGTCTATACGGTTAAGGCAAGGGCAGACAAGAAGTGGCTGGATCAGGAAGAGCGCTCTTACCCGGTGCGTATTGATCCCACGCCATCAGTGGTGCCGCCCGACCAGTTTATCTTTGTCACTGTTTCACAGGGAAAGCCAACCACACACTACCAGTGGGACGATACGGCATATGTAGGTTATTTGGACGGCGGCAGGGGAAACACCCGTGTCTATATTGCCGTCAATGCATTGAATAATGAGATTTTCAACGCGGCGATGTCCGGCGCGAAAGACTGCACCCAGGCGGTATTCAAGGTAACGGCACAGACAAATAACAGCAATGGGGATACCGTTTTCATGATGTCGGCTCCAGAGCGGGCATGGGACGCAGGTTCCCTGACATGGGCAAGAAATCCGGGGTTCAATTACCGCGAGGATTATATCTCAAGGGGAAATGCGCCCGGAATCGACCAGACGGTTGAATTTGACATTACAGCCCATGTAAAGGACTGGACAGTAAATGCATCAACCCATTTTGGCCTTGTCATAAAGGCTGACGTGGAGCCGAGAATCGAGAATGGACAGATGATTGGCCAGCCGATGGCGGCGGAAAGTTTATACAACCGGACAGATGCGGTGAACGGCCCGAAACTGGAAATCCGCTGGAACGGGGAGCTTCCGCCAGAGGGTGGAACGGATATTAACGCGACAACGTTGGACGTGTGCCCATCCGTGGTCTCGACAAAAGCAAATCAGAAGACGGGAAGAACAGTAACTGGTTTAGTAGCACATGGAGCAGCACAGAAGAAATCAACCGTTCATTATACTCTTTATAAGGATGAGGTAGAAGTAAAAAACGGTACGGCTGAGGCACTTGAAACTGGTGTTTATCCGGATTTCGAAGCTGCGGGCCTAAATAACGAGATGGAGCGTTATAAGAATTCCAACTGGCAGAGCGAAGGAGTTGATTTGGGCCAGCTGAAGCTCGATACAATCTATGGTTTTGAGGCATACGCAGTGGGGCAGCCTCTGGATGAGGAGGGAAATATTGATGAGGAGGCGGATCCTGTCACAGGAGAGCGGACAGAACGGGTAAAATTCCTGCTTTACAAGATAAAACAGGATGACCTAGTAAAAAATATTGCCAGGCATTACGGGGTCAATCCCAATACCATTGCCAATGACAATAAGCTGTACCAGAACCAGCTGACTGAGATGGACACTATCCTGTTTATCCGGGATCCTAAAGTTTGGGAACCTTATCGGAAGGGAACCCTTGATCCATACGAGGAATTTTTGATTTTATGTTTGAAAGCAGGTTTAGACCCGGCATGCGTAATGGCTTTGGAGCCGGTAAACATGAATACCGGAAGTTTTTATATGTCACAGACAGATGCAGAACTTCCAGAGCTTTCCGGTTCCTTTGATATTACAAGATCCTATAATTCCATTCTGGCAGAATACGGCATGGAGTTTGGCATGGGCTGGAGTTCCCCGTTTAACGAGCACTTAACCCTTCTTCCCGATGGCAGGATCCTGTATCACCGGGCGGACGGAAAAGGCATGGCTTTTGAGAAAAATGGAGAAAATTACCGTGCGCCGGCCGGCTATGACGGTATTTTAGAGCCGATGGATACCTTGGACATTGATACGGCTACCAGGTCAAACGCATCGAGAAGGAAAGATGAGGGCGATGCTTCGGAACCGGCGGAAGCGTCAGGGCTTCATGCAATCCCGGCAGGAGATCCGCAGAGCCCAGTTGACGGCAGGGAGATGCAGCCTGGCGAAGAAGGCGAAAACGGTGAAGGTGAAGGCGAAGACGAGTACGATGGTATTCCAGCCACGGCCGGCTGGAAGCTGACGAATACAGACGGTTCCGTCCGTGTGTTTGACTCCATGGGATTTCTACGGTATACGGAGGACTTAAAGGGGCATCGCACGTTATATGTCTATGATGATGATTATAACCTGCTCCAAGTAGTAACGCCTACGGAAAAGGTCTTCAATTTTACAATGAATGAAGACCGCCAGATTACAGAAATCATTCTTCCGGATGGGGGGACTGTCAGCTACGAGTATGACGGTGAGATGAATCTGACCTCTGTAACCGATCCAGAAGGCGGCATACGCAGGTATGAGTACGATGAAAACCATCGTATGACTGCCTGGTACGATGAGAATGGGAACCGGATTACGGCAAATGAATACGATGAGGATGACCGAGTTGTAAAACAGACAGACGCCCTTGGAAATACCGCATACTTAGAGTATCAGGGAGACTGTACGACTGTTACCGATAACCGCGGGAATGTGACAAAATACTATTATGACAGCCAGCTGCGTACAACGAAGGTTGCATATCCGGATGGAACCGCCATATTAAAATCGTATGGCGAGGACGGTTATCTGGCATCGGAGCGGGACGAACTGGGAGTTGAGACTTCATATACCTACGATGAAAATGGAAATGTCCTGACCGTTACGAGAGAGGACGGCAGTCAGGCATCCTATACTTACAACAGGCAGAATCTGCCGTTGACAGCCACGGATTTTGAGGGAAATACAACCGTATATATGTATGACAGCCTGGGAAATCTTTTGTCCGTGACAGACGGGGAAGGAAATACGACCTCTTACAGTTACGATGATTTGAGCCGGGTAATCGCCATGACAGATGGCAATGGCGGAATCAGCACCTTTACATACGATGGCGCTGTGCCGGTGAGCTATATGGATGGCGAGGGCGGTACCTATACGTTTACTTATGATGAAATGAACCGCCAGCTGACGGCCGAAGACCCGCTGGGGAATGCTGAAACTTACACGTATGATGCGAAAGGCCGAAGAACTTCCGAAACAGCAAAAGACGGCGGAACAACGACTTATGAGTTTGACCCGGCAGGCTGTGTGGTTTCCATCACAGATCCCATGGGAGTCAGGACAGACTTTACGTATGACCAGATGTACAACATCCTGTCGGGAATGGATGCGCTTGGCAACACCCTGGCTTACGAGTATGACGAGAATTACAATAAAATCAAAGAAACCGATGCGAAAGGAAATACCACCGCCTACACGTATGACAGCCGGGACCGCCTGATTAAGATTACGGATGCCCTCGGCAATCACATTACTTACACTTTGGACGCAAGAGGAAATACGGCAGGCGTGACAGACCGTCTCGGAAACACGGCAAAGACCGGATATCACAAGATTCTGGGCGTACCGGTATCAACGGAGGATGCCCTTGGAGCTGCCGTTTACTACCGGTATGACAAAAACGGCAGTTTAAAGAAAGTGATCTACCCGGACGGAAGTGAACTGTCTTACACGTATGACCGGGCAGGCCGAATCGTGAGCACAACCGCCCAGAACGGCCTTGTAACTGTTATGACGTACGATGGAAACGGCAACATTGTCCGGATCACCGATAATGAGACCCGCGTCTATACCTTCGAGTACGATCACAACAACCATTTGATCCGCAGTACCGACCCGCTTGGCGGAGTGGCCTCCTATGAGTACGATGCGGCAGGAAACCAGGTAGGATTTACAGACGCGGAAAATCATGGGGCTGCCTATGAGTATGATGCAGCTGGAAGACTGAAGGAAATAACCGATGCCCTTGGAGAAGTAACAGGAACAGATTATGATTTAAACGGCAGAACCTTAAAGGCTACAGATGCGAAGGGAAACAGCGATACGTACCACTACGATGAGATTGGCCAGCTTCTCGCGTCCGTTGACGCCGCCGGCAATATCACCGCTCTGGATTACGATTCCCTTGGAAATGTCTTAAAGATAACCGATGCGTTAAAGGGTGAGACGGCCATGGAATACGATGCTTTAAGCCGTACCACCGCCGTGACGGATGCTTTGGGCCACGAGTACCGGTATACGTATGACGCCAACGGGAACTTAACGGAGATGCTTATGCCGGATGGCGATACCGTCACCATGGCTTATGACGGAAACGGCCAGATCGTATCGAGCACGGACGAGGCTGGTGTGGTGACAAATTATACGTATGATCCCATGGGCCGGATTGTAAAGGCGAAAGATAACATTGGAAATGTTATGACCTATGAATACGACATTTCCGGGAACCTGGTCAAACAGACAGACACCATTGGAAGGGAAGCTGTCTACGAATATGACCGGTATAATCGCCTGATCAGCGCTACCGGAACAGATGGGGCTAAGGTGCAGTATGGCTATGATGTTCTGGACCGCTTAACCGATGTGACAGAGGCGGATGGGACTGTAACCACTTATGAATACGATAAGGTAGGAAACCTGATTAAAACCACAGAGCCCGGAGAGGCCGTTTACACCTATGCCTATGACGCCATCAACCGGATTACGGGAAAGACCGATCCCCTTGGGGCGGCTTCCACATTTGCTTACGATGGCAACAGCAATCTGACGGAGGCCGTGGATGGAAACGGGGTGGATACGGCATACAGCTACGACGTATTAAACCGCCTGACTGCGTTAAAAGATGGAAACGGCAATACGACCGGATACGAATACGATGAATTATCGAGGCTTCTTTCGGTTACAACACCGGAGGGGAATAAGAACGAGTACCGCTATGACGCACTGGGAAATATGACGAAATCAAAGGACGGGAACGGCCTGATTACGGAGTACCAGTATGATGTGATGGGAAATCTGGTAAAATCCATCTCCCCAAAGGGCGCGGAAACCAGCTATACGTACGATAAACACGATGAACTGACAGGGATCACCGATGCCATGGGCCATGTGACTGCCTATGAGGTGGATTTGAACCGTATGGTTACAAAGATGATGCAGAAGAACGGCGGGGAATATACGTACCAGTACGACGCCGTGCATCGGCTCACCGGAATAACGACACCGCTTGGTCTGGAGAGAAGCTTTACATATGATAATGCAGACAACATCATCAAAGATACAGACAGCCTGGGAAGAACCAATACGTTCGAATACGATATCATGCACCGCATGACGAAAGCCATCAATGCAAAAGGCGGCGTGGAGACGTACGGTTATGATATCCGCGGAAATGTAAACGCGGTGACAAACGCCATGGGATATCAGAATACATACGCTTACGACCTGATCGACCAGTTGAAGGAAAGCGTTGACCCGGAAGGGAAGGCGACAAAGTTCACGTATGACCTGGTTGGAAATCTGACTTCTATGACGAAGCCGGGAGAACGGACAATCAGCTATTCCTATGACAACAATTATAATGTGACGTCTTTGACAGACCCGAAGGGGTATATCTACCGGAACGTTTACGATAAAGACAACCGGCAGATCACGGCTGTTGACCCCCTGAACCAGACAGAATCGGTTGCGTATGACAGAGGTAACAGAATTACGGCCTTAACGGATAAGATGGGACTGAGCCAGGAGTTCACCTATGATGCCCATGGAAATGTGACAGCGGCGAAGGCGGCAAACGGGCTGCTCACCCATTTCCAGTATGATATCCTGGATCGGCTGACCATGGTGACTGACCCGATGGGAAATGAAACCATGTACGATTATGACGTGATGGGAAATATCACGGCCATGACAAACGCCCGGAAGAACGTCACAAAATATACGTACGATTTAGAGGGAAATATGACGTCCTTAACCAGCCCCATGGGCCGGAAGGAGCAGTATCGTTACGACGCCGGCGGAAGAATGGCTTCCAGGCTGACGGCGAAGGGCGATACCATCCGCTACGATTACGACGTGCTGAATGGCCTTGCTGAGAAAACGTATGAGAATGGAAGCGGCGCGGAGAGCGACCATCCGGTTTTCATGGGATATAACGCCATGGGGCAGAGAATTTCCATGGAAGATATAACCGGAGAAAGCACATATACGTATGATGCCTTGGGACGTTTAAAGACAGCCGTAAACGGCTCCGGAAAGACTGTTGAGTACGTCTACGATGAAGCCGACAATTTAAGCGGAATCCTGTATCCCGACGGATATTCTGTCCTTTACACCTATGACAAGAACGACAACATTACAAAGATCGTGGATCGTGACGGAAGGGAGACGTTCTACAGCTACGACCCGCTGAACCGGCTGACGAGGGTGAAGAGGGCGGATGGAAGCACCAGTTCCTACACCTATAACGCGCGGGATCAGATCGTGGAAGCGGAGAATTTGTGCTCCTGCGGGTTCCTCATTTCGGATTATAAGTATATGTATGATGATGCCGGACTGATCGTATCTGAAACAGCGAAGGAGTGCCTGTTTGCTTCGGATCAGGATTACGGCCATAAGGGCGGCCCGAATGACGAGTGCGCCCATGAGAAAGAGAACCCGTGGCAGAACCAGAACCCGGAATGGCAGACGACGAAGAGGACTTTTAAGTACGACAATAACGGACAGCTACTTGAGTGTAAGGAAGATAAAGGGATGTTCGACAAGACAACCTACACTTACGAGTATGACAGCGTCGGAAACCGCACCATGGCCAAGCGGCAGGAAGCATTTACCTACGCAAACCCGGATAAGACAACGTACACGTATAATGCGGATAATCAGATGGCAGGCGCGGTGGTCTGTGAAGGGAATCTGACGAAACGTTATACCTATCAGTATGACGCCAATGGAAACCTGACCCGGGAATGCCTGAGAAATTACGCGGAAACCACCTATCAGTATGACACGGAGAACCGCCTGAAAGCGGTTAAGGACGGCCAGAAGCTATTGATGGCGGCTGCCTACGACGGAGATGGAAACCGGACATTCCAGTTGAATTACAACCCGGAGGCTGTCTGCGGATACGGTAAAAATGTGAGCGGAGAAGTCTTTATGCCGGAGAACAGCAAGAATGAGGACGGAAGCCTGACGGCGGAAGGAGACTTATTCGGTTACATCTGCTCCGCAACCGGACGCGCCTATGACCTAACCGAATATGTGAATGATACAAACCGGCAGTATGCGGAAGTACTGACCGCTTACACAGTGAACAGCGGAGCAACGGAAAGCTACAGTTATAACGGAAGGCAGAGGCTGTCCCGGAATAATATCTGGACGGAAGCGCGCGATCTGGTATGCAATGAAACCAGCTACTATCTGTATGACGGAAGAGGCAGCGTGACAGCCAATACCTGGTATAACGGTATGGTGACAAGCGTGTACCAGTACGACCCCTACGGCCAGGTAACGCTGGGAAGTACGGAGCATGCGGACTTCTACGGGTATAACGCGGAGAGCTATAATCCGAATACAGGGCTTGAGTATCTGCGGGCGAGGTATTATAATGCAGATACGGGGAGATTCTTCCAGGAAGATGCGTATTTGGGAGATATTGGCGACCCGTTGACGCTGAACCGGTATGCTTATACGAAGAATAGCCCGTTGAATTATGTTGATCCGAGTGGAAATAATGCTAGTGCCGTACTAGAGGGAGGGCTTAGTCTTGCTGGGACTGTTTCTCTTTTAGATAGCCCCGCTCCAGGTCCGGCAGATGCAATAGGCTTAATTATTGCAGGCGGAACCTTATTAATTGCTGGTGGCATGTATATTGGTGAACAGATAAACAAGGCAAATAGTAAGAAAAAAACAGAAGACTGTCAAACATCCGATGCTGCAATAACCGAATACAGGTTACCGTCTTGGAAGAAGGTGAAGGTTGATATAGGGCATATTAAATCAGGACATACTACAGGTGGTGGAAGAGGTGATAATAATAAAGATAAATGGCCAGATGGCATGAGTGAAGCCGCAATTATTAAGGCTATAGAGGAGGCATATAAAAATGCAGAGAAAGCAGGTCCTGTTCAACATTCCTGGCAAGATGGGGTTGAGCATGCCAGACAGTTTTTTGAAGGGATATGGAATAATAGAACAGTACAATTCTGGTTTGATTATACAACAAACCAAATAGATTCAGCATGGCCTAAGTAATAGGGGGAAGGGAATGATAGCAATTGTTATAGAAGATGATCTATATGTTACAAAAAACCTGAATGTAGTTGATACAAAGATACATATTGAAGAAGATGGGAATTGTTTTCCGAGTGAAGAATGGACAGATTTTACTTTTCCAGTTTTGGAATGGTGGAAAAATAATTTGATAAGTGCCAGATATATAAATAATCAGTCAATTCAACTTCCTTTTCATGATGGACCTTTTTGGTTGGAAGTTTTCAAAGATGAGAATATGGAGTTGAAAATAGAATGTATTAATGACAAATCAATAAGGAAAACTGAATTAGTTATATATTGTGGATATTATGAGCTTTTACAAGAGCTTTATAAAGCCTTTAAAACATTTGGAAAAATTCTATATAAAAACAATATGCATGAAGGTGATTTTCAATCAGTGTATCGGCAAACTATGTCATCAATAAATGAGCTAAAAGAGATTCTGAAGTAAGTACGAAATGTTATTAAAGGGCATCCACCAAGTTTTTTATGTGAAAGATGCCCTTTAAAGTAGTTTTAAAGTTTTTGAAAGGAAGATTCTCTCGGGAAGAAATATTTATTACCGCTATGACGGGAATAGGAACGTAAAGAAGGTTATTTATCCTGACGGAAGTGAGGTTTCCTATATTTATGACCGCGTAGGCCGTATCATTGAAACAACGGCGCAGAACGGCCTCGTGACCTCCATGTTCTATGACGAAAACAGCAATATCGTCAGAATCACTGATGATGAAACCCGCGTCTATACATTTGAGTATGACCGCAGCAATCGTCTGGTCAGAAGTGTGGATCCGCTGGGCGGTGTTACGAAATATACGTATGATGTGGCCGGAAACGTTTTAGTTGAAAGGATAAGTATGAATAATAATAAAAATTATTCGACTGAGTTGGCAGATATTATAACAAAGAACTTTTCAATAAATCAAATGAAAAGATACGTCTATTTTGATAAGATTCCCCGATTGATTTTTCACTTAAAGAAAAATGGACAAGAATTAGAAGAATATAAAAAAATGGATGAAATCCTGAGAAAATTCAAAGTTAATTTGGAATGGGGAGTACTTCAATGTCCTAGATCAAAAGTCAATTATATGATTTTACCATTGAAATGGGAAGAAATCGAGCGAGGTAATGACTTTAAGGGAGAAGAATATTTGAAAGGGGATATTAAATATACAAATTTATTAAAACTAGCTACTTTAGATTACAGTTTATTAATTGATTATTTAAAATCTGGAGCATATAATCAAAGATGATTGTTGATTTGACAAAAAAAATTTTATCAAAATCGATTTCACAGAGGCTAAAATAGTTGATTTTTATTGTCAACAAGTTCTTCCGAATCAGCTTGAGTTTACAGTTTGGGGAGCGACATTATTGTTATCTCCGATGTGGGAACATGAGGAACCGTTTAGTGATGATTTATCTAAAGTTAGTGATATGTATATATCAGGATTAGGTAAAATAAAACTCACTAATCTAGTAGGGGGAAGCATTGAAGTATATGTATATGAAAATATGCGAGATAAGAGCAATAGAATTATTACTGCAAAAAATACGGACGGATCTGACTTGGTGTTTAAAAAAATTGGAATGTAGATAAGCCAGAGAAGACTGATGAATATTTATGATAATGTGTGATAATGTGGCCCTATGGTTTTTCTATTTTGAAGCTTAGAAGTGATAACGGAACAGTTTCAATCGAATTTAATGAGCGGGATCTAGTACCTATCGGAGAATTTCAACGAAACACAGGATTATATATATAAGCAGACGAAGAATGAAATGTCTGAAAAGCTTAATTTTCTGTTAATAGGAGTTTTTCTGAACCCGACTTTATTACCAATAGTGACAATGTGAATACTATATTGACACAGTTGATGGAAGAAGACGCAATAGCGCCGAAGGACTGCGCTTATTGGGGGGACGAATATATTGGGCTGGATGATGGTTTGTTTGGCAGTGATAGTTATATGAAAACGCCTTTGACCGGAGACGGGGATTTCTTTGATGTCTCAGAGGCGGCTGGCGCCAGACCAGATAAGGTACAGGTGCTGGGCGGCGGCGTGGAGAAGTTTTTGGAGTTTCTGCGGAGCCAGGTATAAGAGATATATGTATATATAGTCAATGAAAGAAAAGAGTTCTAAATAATTGACTCTTTTCTTTTTAATAGTTCCCTTTTGGTAACTATAGTACAATAAAGTGCTTACTTTACAAACGGGCATTACGGAATTATTATAATCTTGCAAGCGAGAAATTACAAACGCAAAAATTTGTTTATTATCAGGAGGTCATTTACCATGAATGAAGTTGTGAAGTTTTTACAGGAAAATCCTGTACAGTATCTTGCCACAGTTGGTCGTGACGGAAAAGCAAAATGCCGTCCGTTTATGTTTTGCTTTGAGCAGGACGGGAAGTTGTGGTTTTGCACCAATAATACAAAAGACGTTTATAAGGATATTCAGAATAACCCTTATATTGAGGTTTCTGTTTCTTCTCCGGCGTATGCATGGATTCGTCTGAACGGAAAAGTTGTTTTTGAGAACAACATGGCGGTTAAAGAGGGCTGCATGAACAATCCCATTGTAAAGGGGCAGTATCAAACCGCAGATAACCCAATTTTTGAGGTATTCTATCTTGAGGACGCACACGCAGTAATCGCTGACTTTTCCGGCAACCCACCTCAAGAATACAACCTGTAAATTGTGTGAACAGCCCTGCGAGCGAATAAGGTTGTAGGGCTGCTCTATATGGAGGACACATCATGACTATTCAAGAATATTTTTCTTTTATTGTAGATGAAATTCATTCCACTGTTGTAGCTACTGTAGACGATAATGGTCTGCCTGTAACCTGTGCGATTGATATTATGGATTTTGATGAAGATGGTTTGTATTTTTTGACCGCAAAGGGAAAAGGATTTTATGACAGACTGAAAAAGCAGAAATACATAGCTTTAACAGGAATGAGGGGAAAAGATACTTTATCCTGTGTGGCTGTTTCTGTTCGTGGAAAAGTACGTGAAGTTGGAGCGACACTCCTGTCAGCACTTTTTCAGAAAAATCCCTATATGAATGAAATCTATCCCTCTGCGGAATCCATGTCTGCCCTTACGGTATTTCAGCTTTACGAAGGAAGCGGGGAATGGTTTGATTTATCTAAAAAACCGATTGATCGGGCGACCTTTACATTCGGAGGTGCAAAAGATAATCAGGAGCGTTATTTTGTTACGGATAAATGTATCGGGTGCAAATTATGTTATTCCCGTTGTCCTCAAAAATGTATCGACATAGAGAAAAAGCCCGTTGTCATTGAGCAGGAGCATTGTTTACATTGTGGGAATTGTTTTGAAATCTGCCCTGTACGGGCAATAGAGAAAAGAGGTGATTGACTTGCCCTAAGCCTAAAAGCCCGCCCTATCCGACGTAATCGCGAAACGCCGGATAGGAACGGCAAAATTTTTACACTTCTATTACTTCTTTATCACATATCAGAAAATGAGCTACGGGTAAAGCGAGACTACCACTGTTTGATTTTAACAATCAACGCGGTGCCGGTTTCAAAAGAATTATTTTATAAACATTGTTGATTATACCATAGTGTTCTTCTGGATTATCGTTCAAATGAACACTAATATGTTTCCAAAAAACGACTGCTGAGATGTATTGGTGATGCCCGATACATCTCAGTATTTCAGTTATATGCCATTACTGTTCAGTTCAGTCAGCACTCCATAAGTTTCCAGATATTTCTTGTTGTAATCGAACAAAGGTTCTGGTATCATGAAACCAAACGGAGGTGAACAGACGTTTGGATAAGTTGATTTTTCATGTGGACGTAAATTCCGCTTTTTTGAGCTGGGAAGCGGTATACCGTCTGGCTCATTTAGGAGGAACGCTGGATCTTCGGACGGTTCCATCAGCGGTAGCAGGTGATATGTCAAAGCGGCATGGAATTATTCTCGCTAAATCGATTCCAACAAAAAAATATGGTATTAAAACAGGCGAGGCCACTTGGGAAGCAGAGCAAAAATGTCCTGGGCTTATCCTGGTGCCACCCAATTATAATTTATACCAGGCTTCGTCCGATGCCTTGATGGACATCCTGCGCCAATATAGTCCGGATGTAGAACAATACAGTATTGATGAGGCATACCTTGATATGACAGGAACTGAAGGGCTATGGGGAGATCCGCTTACGGCAGCGAATCAGATTCGTGAAAGAATCCGGAATGAACTAGGTTTTACTGTCAACATTGGTGTTTCTGATACTAAGGTTCTGGCAAAAATGGCTTCTGATTTTCAAAAACCTGACCGTGTCCATACATTATTCAAAACAGAGATAGAGAAGAAGATGTGGCCTCTGCCAGTATCAGATTTGTTTTTTGTAGGGCGTGCAACCAACAAAAAATTATTATCTCTTGGAATTCGCACCATTGGTGACCTTGCAAAAAGCGACCTGCGTACATTGAAAGTCCATTTAAAATCCCACGGTGAAGTGATATGGGCATTTGCAAATGGGCTAGACCTTTCTGTAGTAGAATCCGTTCCGCCTGCAAACAAGGGGTATGGAAACTCTACCACAATCTCTTTTGACGTGGAAGATACAGATACTGCCAAGTTAGTGTTACTTGCTCTTTCCGAAACGGTAGCGGCCAGACTGCGTAAAGATCGCGTAAAAGCGGAGATTGTAGCTGTGGGAATTAAAAATTGCGATTTTTCTTATGCCTCCCATCAGATGATCCTTTCTAATGCTACACATATTACAGGCGAAATTCATAAAGCAGCCTGCTGTCTGTTTGACGAGTTATGGGACGGGCGGCCAATCCGTCATCTGGGTATCCATACAAGCCGCATCCGGGAGGAAGGAATCCCGCGGCACCTTGACTTGTTTGACCGAACCGATTACGAAAACTGGAGCGCATGGACCAGGCGGTTGATGATATCCGGGGGCGTTACGGAAATGATATAATGAAGCGGGCTGTTCTTATGGAAGGCAATGTCGATCATATGGAGGGAGGAATATCCCGCGAAAAGCGGGCTGTTAACTATGAGAGGATAAGAATTGAATAACTGTAAGGAGATGAGAATGTGGCGTTTGGCATTGGAATAAATTGTGAGCAGACAGATTCCGGCATCATACGTGGGCAATTAATCCCAATAGCCTGTGATTGCTGGTATACTGTAAATGGGCGATCTATACCTAAAATGATAAAGCTACAGGATGAGGAAGGGGAAATCCGAACAATAAGGAACATTCATACTAATTCGTTTACAAAGAAGAACTATTCAGGAATTCCAACAATCGAATTTGATTGTTCTATTTATTTGGGAGAAAGTGAACGTCTACAGAATGTTAAACTTATTTTTTTCCCAAGCAAGAACTGCTGGTCTATGTGTATTCCATGGGCTGAGGGCGAAAACAGCAAAGGAGACAGAAAAAATGCTGTTGAATAAAGGTGTCGTTTCGCGTGAAATACAATGGAGAGGATTTTTTACCAGGTATGCAGATGGGCCAGGACACCGCGGGTGCCTTATGATGAGGAGGGGGTTCCTTAACTGGGAGCCTCTTTTCTGTTTTATAAGGCCAGAAGCAGTTTTTGTTATATCAATAGAACGGTTTCCATAATTGCATTGTAACAAAATAGGCATGCGAGAAAAGGAGACCTAAAAACATGAGGAAAATTTATAAGGTAAAATTCAAGGTTGGCACTGTACGTATCTATCTGTCTACTGCAGAATTTGCTGTCGGCGATACGGTTCTTGTTCCCACACGTAAGGGATTGGAAATCGCGACAGTTGAGGAGGAGTGTGATAATGTCCCGGATTTTCTGGCTGATGAGAACATGAAATATATTATGGGCGCTGCCAAGCTCAACGAGGAACCGGAGTCGGATGAAGAATACAAAAAGGAACGTAGCAAAGAACTTTACCGGCAGATGTTGGAAATAATTGATAACCGTGAAGATCTTCTGTTTGAACTTGTTGCAATGGTTGATTATGATTTTGCTAAGCTGTATGCAAGGTATAAGACCATTAAAAATGAACTTGACGAAGCTGCTGAGGTGGAGGATGAGGACAGAAGCGATGAGGAGGACGAGGAACGGCGTGACGATGAAGAGGAGCTTGAAAAAGTGCTGAAGCGCATTGTCCCGGTGCTTACCCTTTTAATCAAAAAGTAATGTCTCACTGGAGTGTAGGGGAAACCCTGCACTTCTTTTTTGCATTTTTTCCAAGACCAAAAAGGCAGTGATAGCATCATAATTATGTTGGAGGAAAAAAATTATGAAAAAGTATTTCAAAGCGTCATTTATCCTATGGCTGCTTTTAGCAATTCCGGGCATGCTGCTTCTGATAAGGTATCATCAGTATCAAATGGAAAGCCGAAACCAGTCAGAAATTTCTGAAGTTCTAAGTCAATACAAAATTCCCTTGATTGAACAGGAACAGCTGGCCGATACAGTGATAGATGTTTCTGACTTTATAGATGTTGCCGGATTAAAGCAGGAAAATGCTGACACGGTTGGTTATATACGAATTGATGGGACACAAATTGACTACCCGGTTATGAAGTCGGAAGAGGAGGAGAAATACCTGCAGCGGGATTTTTGGGGCAAGAAATCCCTTTATGGGAGCATTTTCATGGATAATGCCTGCTATGCCGGCGGAATTAATACGGTACTGTACGGCCATGCCATGAGGTCTGGGGAGATGTTCGGTGGGCTTAAAAATTATATAGGTACCGATTTTTTAGAAGAGCACCCATATATGAAATATATAGACGAAGATTCCCTGTCTCTGTACCGCGTATATGCTGTATTCAAGACAACAGCAGATGATGAGGCGCTGATGCGGGTATTAATCCCATATACATCAACAGAATTTCAGCTTTTACAGGCTTATATTGCAGAAAAAACCAATCTACCGCCTGACTTCCTTACCTGGGGAGATGAGCTGCTGACATTGACAACCTGTGAATATTCCAGCAGAAATGGAAGACTGTATGTAATCGGGAAGCTGGAGAAAAGAATTGAAAGATGAGGTGAGCTTATGGAAATGCCCGAGAACCAGCTGTGTCCACACCAATGCACAGCAGCAGATAATGATTATGAAGAATTATTGGAAAAGAATGGGGAGAGCCTGAAGGAACGCTATGAAAGAGAGGAGAAGCAAATTGTAAAGGTTGAGCACAGTTCCATACGGTTCATGCTAAACGTGTGGAATAGTATTCTGACGGTTTTCGCTCTTTTTTTTGCAGCCAGTGGCTTGCTCTCACTGTTATCCCCATCGCTGCGTTTATGCCTGGTACGGTTGTTCCAGCAATTCTTCCGCGAATTAGGAATCCTGTGAATGACCAGATAATGCCGCATATCCTCCATAATTACCTGTGAAAGGAGGAATATCCGATGTATTTAAAAAAAATCATAGCTAGACCACTCATTCTATTCCTGACAGTGTCCCAGTGCATGACTGCATATGCAGGGACATGGGCCTGTCGGTCACAGAATGAATGGAAGTATCAAAATGATGATGGAACCTACCAGAAAGGAGGCTGGTTTCAGGATCCGGCAGACGGCCATCGGTACTACCTGGCGGAAGACGGGGTGATTATGACCGGCTGGATCTACAGGGATGACACATGGTACTATCTGAATACGGTACACAATGGTTTATTTGGAGCTGCATTAACAGATGGCTGGCATTGGATTGATGGATATTGTTATTACTTTGACCAAACCGGAAGGATGTACAGAGAGAGCACAACACCGGACGGCTTCATTGTTGATGGAAATGGACGATGGACTGAAAACGGAGTCGCTGTCCATGTAAAGGGAAGAGGAGTAATGACCGAAGGGAATACCGGAACAGCCGCCGCGAGCGGCCGCCGTTCATCTGGCGGCGGAGGTGGAGGTGGTAGTGGCGGAGGCAGCAGTAAGGGGAGCAATAGTTCTACAGAGTATTACGGCTATTCTGTTTACTACGTTGAGGAAAATGGTTCTCCGCTTGAAACTCTGACCGGAGAGGCTCTGAAAAACTCATTTGTTGAAATTGAAATTAGGGAATATCCCGGATATGTGTTTCTTGAAGGGGAAAATGGCAAACAGAAATTAACAAGAGACAATGCCAGCTATACCCTGATATACAGAAAAGAGGAGCATCAAAACACAGAACCGGAGGCAGCAGAACAGTATGGCTATACCATTCATTATATAGATTCATCGGATGGTAAGGAACTGAAGGTAAAAAAAGGTCTTGCTGAAAAAGGATCTTGGATAACGGTTTCTGATACTTATTTATCTGGATATGAGGCAAATGAAGGCAATAATTATGCGTTTTCCCTATCCGAAGATAATACAGATATCTATCTGTACTATACAAAACAGGAGAAAACCTTGGATTACACCATACGCTATATTGGCAGTGATGGCATGCTATTGGGAAGTATTGAGGGAAAGGCGCCTGTGGAAAGTGTGGTTGACATTCCGGAACGATGGTTTGATGGATATGAAAAAAAAGAAGGGCAGCGCTCCCGCTTCGTGCTAACATCAGATGCAATGGTAGTAAAAGTTCTCTATGAAAAAGAACCCGGTGAAGAGGTAGCAACTCCGTCAGAGCCGGAGGAAAAAGATTGTGTGGAAGATAGAACTGCCAAGTGCATATAAGCATCTAAAGCACAATAACTGTATTCCCTGTTTTAAAGGAGGCAAAGAATATTGGTATGCGGTCTGGCAATTTTTTCCGGACGAGTACCGTAAAGCTGTAGAAAAAGAGGAGCAGGTAGGATATACCGTGTTTAAGGATATATCGCTGCGGGAGTTGTAAAAAAGGTACCAAAATGATAAAGAATGGGAGGACATGCAGATTAGTATGTGGGACTTCATTCCCTGTGAATGTTTGGACTTGATTACTGGAAATAGGAATGATACTTAGACGTGATTACATAGGAGCATATAGATGAAGTATAACGAAAAACTATTTTTAGATTGTGAGACAAAGGCCGGTGTAAATAGTATAATCCAGGAGGTTTTAAATGCTCGATATAATCTATGATATGCCGGAGGATGGCATAGAAAAATTGAAGAGGGCTGTAAAAATACGGGATCATATGAGCGGAGCATTTTTCTGGGCAAATTGCCATGCTGACTGTGTAGCGTTAGCTGGGAGGCTGAGTTCAGATGGAGTGGACAAGAATAGAATTGCAAAAATCCTATATGGGTTTACCGAATGTGGCAGAAAGACACATAATGAAACCATAAGAAAGGCCAGCATAAAATATTTAGAAAGCTATAATTATAAGGTTGGTGACATTTTCCGGGTTAATGAGAATCATGATTCATGTATGGGAACCATTAAAAAGGGGGAGGCAGTTATCGTTGTAGAAAAAAAGGACAATGAAAATTTGGACCTATGTCAATACTTTGGACAAAAAAAGTTGAAAGATTATGCCACTCTT